>TARA_R110002020_G_scaffold466753_1_pt1 | contig 31788 bp, 33 predicted proteins | sample TARA_R110002020 | Tara Oceans TARA_R110002020 (sample SAMEA4396489) | marine metagenome | biome: Westerlies Biome; feature: [MES] marine water layer (ENVO:01000295) within the mesopelagic zone...; material: water (ENVO:00002006), including particulate matter (ENVO:01000060) such...
TATTTAATTTTTAAAACGTCCCAATTTTAATGGGACACTAGTGATTTGTTTTGATAGATTAGCCTTTTGTTCTGTATTTCGTCCTTCCATTATATTTGCGAAAACATGGATGAAGTTATTGTGTGTGTTTCCTGTATTGTAATATTGAAAAGGATTAATTCTTACTTTTATTTCTTCAGGTAGAAATAATCTGGTTAAATCTGCAGCATCATAAACTTTTTGCATGATATCTTCTGGTGACTTCAGTTCTATAATTTGTTTGGAACAGTCTATTATAAAATATGGCATAATTGTATTTATTAGTGAAACTCAATTTTGAGAAGTCAGTAAGACGCACTGAAAATTGCGAGTTGAACTAATCCCGCCTTTTTCGGCGGGATCTAGGTTCAATACCTCGACCCTTGGGTCGATTCCTATTATTGGGTTCAGGGCCTGCCTTTGTCGGTACACAGGCTTGCCCTGAGGTTTAATACCTTTTATTTAATTATTGTTTGAAATTTATTAACCTTGGAATGAATGTCCACTTTCAAACTTTCATCATTAATTTCTCCATCATTGAAATTATCATAGAATGAAGGCAATGAAAACGTATCTGTGATACTAGCTCCCATAAACGGGAAGTAAGCATTTGCTGATTGTAATACACTTGCCCCACCTCTTCCTCCTGGCGAAGTTGCCATTAACAGCATAGGCTTTTCTCTCCATACTTTCATATTTACACGAGATAACCAGTCTATAATATTTTTAAATACCGCTGCATAAGACCCATTATGTTCTGCGAGAGATACTATAAATCCATCGGCAGTATCAAATAACTCGTTTAGTCTTTTTATTGCAGTCGGTATGCCATTTTCAGCTTCAAAATCAGGACCATAAATTGGCAGTACATAATCATTTAAGTCAACTGAAATAACATTTACTTTTTCTAATAAGTTTGCTGTATAGCCAATCAAACTTTTGTTTATAGATTTTTGACTATTGCTTCCTGCTATTGTGATTATTTTCTTCATGATTATTGTTTTTTTGAGATTAATTTATCTATTGACCATTTTCCACTACCATTAATTACTATACTTAATGCAAGACCGATAATTAGAAGCGAATATTCGAAGCCTTCACCAGCCTGATTACCAAACCAATTCATAAAAAAGCCATGTTCTAACTGCGTTGTATAAATAATACCCAAGAACATTCCTGCTAGTGATAGTGCCCAAAACCTGCTGATAAATCCTAGAATTAATGAAATTGAGCCAAAAAACTCGATCATTATTATTGAAAATGCAATAATACCGGGTAAGCCCATTTGAGTGGTGAAGAAATCTATTGTTGCGGAATAACCATAACCACCAAACAGTCCCAGTAATTTTTGTGCACCATGCGGAAATATTACCAAACCAAGTGTTAATCTTGCAATGCTAAATCCAATCTTTGGATTTGTCGTTAAAAGTGTTTTTGCTAAATGTTTCATAATGTTTAAGATTTAAAATTGTTTATAAAGTTTTTCGGTAATACAAACCGAAAGATGATTTTTCTTTAGGATTGGGTCCATACTGGTCAAAGTCAAGACCAATACCCAATTGGTGCCCTTTATAAGACACACCCGCACGTAATTGCTGAAAACTTCTGGAATGCGTTTTAAACTCGTCCCAGACAGTTAAAAATTGACCATTTAACCAAAGAGATAGATTGTGGTTTATAGGTGTGTTAAATTGAAACTGCGCAAACGCTTCTGCATAGCTATCATTGGTTTGCTCAGAATGGGCTATAGTGGGAATAATTACAAATACTACTCGTGAATGTTTTAGTGCAAACTTTGCTGACAAACGTTCTGAATACCCAGCAATACTGTTGTAATATAAAGATGGACCAATTGAAACATTCTTATTAATATTCCAGAATAGCGTAGGCTGTACTCCGATCTCATCAAAGACTTGATTTTCTTCATCTTTAAATTTTTGAAAGAAGGCCAGTGTATTAATGCTAAGAGTTTTGCTCTTATTAATGGTATAACTGGAGTATAATGTAAAATCTGTTTTATCAAGACCAGAAAACAGTTCTACTTGAGTAAATTGTGCTTGTAAGTGGTTTGCTAACCCAATTGTAAAAAACGATGTAATGATGATTATTCTTTTCATGCTTCAAAATTCCGACAGGAACACATGAAAAAAAATGAACTAGTTTAAGACTTTTACATTCTGTTGACTTTCGATATTATTTTACTCATAAATTCTGGAGTAATACCGATATAGCCTGCAAGGTCTTTTTGGGTAATTCTATTTACAATTTGAGGATATTTGCTTTTGAACTCTATATATCTTTCCTCAGCGGTTAAGGATATGCCATGGTTGGAACGTTGTATATAACTTATAAGTGACTTTTGGTATAGAATGCGATAAAACTTTTCGAATTTTGGTATTTCTTGAAAAAGTAGATCATAATTAGCCCTGGATATACCCAATAATTCTGAGTGCTCTGTAGCCTTAATAAAATAAGGTGTTGGTTTTTTCATCATAAAACTTGCAATGTCTCCGGTCCAATAGTCTTCTACTGCAAACATGGATATGTGAGGAGCACCTTCTTCATCCATTGTATAAACCTTTAGACATCCTTTAGTAATAAAGTACTCGTATTTGGTAACATCACCTGCCTGCATTAAAAATGCCTTCTTCTTAACTTTAATCTCCGTAAGTAATGAAAGGTATTTTTGCTTTTCCAACTCGGTTAAATCTATAAACCTAGCTATATTGTTAAGTATTAGAGTATGTGATTCTTTATAGTACAATTTACGTTTAGTTTGAGTTGGTAGGCGTTTTTTTTAGCCATTTTCTATAATTATTGCCAACTCTTGAAGATAATCAATTATTTAAAATGGATATTCCTTTCAAGCTGGGAAATTCAGTTAAATACTCAATTCTTAATAAAAACCATGCAGTGCTGCCAAGGAAGGTTGTCTATGTTTCGGTGAAGCTTCAGCCCGGCCGCTTCCATTTCCTTAATGGCCTGGGCTTCCGTCATTTTATGTAATTCTTTTATGGGCACAGATTCATCTTCACCCCTATATTCAATTAAAAACAGTTTGCCATCGGCCTTCAGGGCTTTTTTGATGGAGACCAACATTTCTGCCGGATAATTAAATTCATGATAAACATCGACCATCAGTACCTTGTCCAGCGAATTTTCTGCTATGTTTATATTTTTTTCACCACCTTTTATCACCCTTACATTTTTAATTTGGTCCCGCTCTTTGCGATTACTTATCTCTTCCAACATTTCATCCTGAATATCAACGGCATAGATTAGGCCACCCTCGGCCAATTTTGCCATCTTAAAAACATGGTAACCGGATCCCGCACCAATATCCGCTATAATATCTTCCGGGTCAATAGCCATATTTAGCAGTAGGGTAGAGGTGTTTTCCTCTTTTTCACGCTCAGGACGGTCCAACCATTGCATTCCCTGATACCCCATTACATAGGCAATTTCCCTGCCCATATACCATTTTCCAATACCGTTGGGATCTCCTTTTTTATAGGTATAGTTGGCGTTAGGGGTTTTATCTTGTGCAATTCCCTGATGCCACTGTAATAATATCAAGATAATGAATAAGGTCTGCGCAATTTTTTTCATAGGGTTTTAATTTTCTTGTTCCTCTGTAATCGTTAATTGTGGACAGGAATGATTACCCTATTAAAAGTAATGAAATTAATGCTTTCCCAAATTTCAATTTTACCAAGAGATTTTCCCAAGACTTGAATTGCCATTGAAACTCACTTTAATTGTAAACCCGGCGTAAAATTTTGTTAGGCCCACAATAACAGCAAAACCAATATAACATGGATTCACTAGCCATAAATTTCAACAATCATTGATGTTTTTCATGTTTGTCAAGAGGTGAGCCAACTTAAATCACTAGCGGTATATTAGAACCATATTTTTTTTGCGTAATGAATGGTTACAAATTATTTATATTTAGATAACCTTTCTTTTATCCAACCAATAAGTTTATAAGATTAACTTGGCAACCTAGTTGGCAACAGTATGAAACCAAAAAGCATTTTACCCACCATTTTTTTATTGATCTGTGGATTTGAGATGTTTTCCCAAGAAATCAATACACCGGAACTTTATTTAGAACCTATCTTCCATGTAAATTACGGGGATGCTACCGCGGATAAACCCCAGTCAAAATCATGGACAAACCAATATGGGCAATGGTTGATAGTTGGGGATGCGGATGGTCCCAAATTATTAAAAAAAGAAACTACTGCCTGGGCGAGTCAATTTGAAGTAAATAAGGCATGGCTTAATTTACCCGTTAAGGCAGATGTATATAACAAGGATGATATGGCGCATATAGTCTTGGTCGGCGAATGTGCTTTGTATGTCGTCCAAATAAGGTATTCCCTCCAAAGCAAAAAATACCAACATCAATGGAAGGAATCCCTGCCTATTCCTCAAGACTGTCAATCCATTGAGACGGCTACTATCACCCGAGATTCAAAAAATCAATATTGGGTCTGTTCAGATGTGGACCAAAGAATTATGGTTTGGCACTCCGTAAATGGCAGGGATTGGTCTTATCCCATTACGCTGGCAGATAATATTAATGCGGATGATATTTCTTTAATAGTCGGACTAAAAAATCAGGTATCCGTCATCTGGTCCAACCAAAATACCCAATCCATTATGGAGCGAATCCACATTGACGGAGAAGAGCGCAATAACTGGTCGGAGCCCATAATTGTTCAACATGGAGATAATAATGCAGACGATCACTTGAATGCTACTGTATTTAAAAATGGGGAAATGGCCTTGGTTACCAAAAACAGTGTGGACCAAATAAACCAACCTCAGTTTGTATTGAGAATAAGGGATAAGGAGGGCAGATGGACCAACATTCCATATGAGAACCTTACTGCACAAAGAAGTCCTTCCCGTCCTATTGTTAACCATGTTGAATCGGGGAAAATATTTGAAGCACATGCCGTAAAAAATAGGGAGAATAATCGATATTTTATTTCGGTCAATGAAATAGTAAAAAAGATAAATGGCTGGGAGTTTAAGGAACTCATCCAATTAAAAACCAAAATAAATGGGAAAAACGGCGATGTAACCTCCAGTAAGGCCAGTTTTTTACCCAATGAGGCCAAATTTATATTTTTTTCTGATGATTTGGGCAATGTTTATTCCTTTGACCTTGATAAGCTCTAGCAGGAATATATTAGGTGCATCAGTGTGAATTGAAGAAAAACAACTTAATGTCCCCATCGTTGGTATAGCCCTACATTTTAAAGTTGTTCATTGTAAATTATTGGACTACGGACAATTATGTTCTAATAGTTCCTTTCCTTTCAAAAAATACCTAGCTACGATTACTGTTTCATAATAGTCCAAGTACAGAAATTGTGAATATCTATTTGTTGATTAGGGGGACAAATTTTCCTTTAAGGACTACTTTTGGCATCCTTTAAAAAAACATAGATATGAGTCAGACTTGGTACGAGTGCAAAGTAAAATACAGAAAAACACATGAAACGGGAGAGCAAAAAGTAACTACGGAAACCTATTTATTGGATGCCATATCCTATACCGAAGCGGAAAGTAGGATAAATGAAGAGATGGCCGCCTATACTAGTGAAGAATTCCTGATTACAAATATAAAGGTTGCGAATTTTTCTGAGGTGCACCCTTTTGAAAATTCAGATCGCTGGTTTAAGTCGAAAGTAGCACTAATTGCCTTTGATGAAAACAGTGGTAAGGAAAGAAAAACCAATATCTATTTGTTGGTTCAGGCCAATGATGTAAAGGAAGCTTATGACAATACCATACAAGCCATGAAAGGCACGATGGGTGACTATAGTATTCCTGTTATTTCAGAATCTCCGATCATGGACGTATTTCCCTATTTTTCAGGAGATGAAGGGGATTTGGAACAATTGGAAAAGTTCAATGCATTAAAGGCTTCAGGTTCGGAGCCCAATGCGCTTAATGAAGATTTGGAAGCATTGGATACTTTTGAAAATGAGGAAGCCCTGGCTGTTGGAGCTTTGGAAGGGGAAGAGGAGTAGACCAAATTTCTTGGGTTTGAGTATATATAGAGGGCCAATAGGCCCTCTTTTTAGTAATCCTAACAGCTTTTTAGTAATCCTAACAGCTTTATAGTATTATCCCTCCCGAAGCTTCAATGCGCTGACCATTGATCCAGCGTGCGTCCTCGGTACACAAAAATGCCACAACACCTCCAATATCCTCGGGTTCTCCCACTCTTCCCAAAGCAGTGGCAGCAGTGACCGCCTTTCTTTTTTGCTCGTTGGTCTTGTTTTCCCCACCACCAAAATCAGTTCCTACGGCACCTGGAGCCACAACATTCGCAGTAATTTTTCTATGTGCCAATTCTTTGGCCAAGTACCTGGTAAATACTTCTACAGCAGCTTTTGCTGGAGCATAGGCGGATGAGTTTGGAAAAGTAAACCTCGTTAGTCCGGAGGAAATATTTATAATTCTGCTGCCATCATTTAAATAGGGCAAGGCTTTCTGTGTTAGGAAATAGACCCCCTTGAAATGAACGTTTACCATTTCATCAAACTGTTCTTCCGTGGTTTCAATAAAAGGTTGGTAAATTCCGGTACCTGCATTGTTTATTAAAAAATCGAATTTCTCCTGCGCTGTCTCGGTTTTCAGATAAGTGGAAAGTTCCCTAAAGAACTCATCAAAGGAATTTATCCTAGCGGTATCCAATTGTAGCGCATAAGCCATCCGCCCCATATTCCTTATCTCGGCAACAACCTTATCTGCCGCCGATTTGTTGGAGTGGTAGGTGATAATAACATCTATTCCTTTTTTTGCAATATTAATGGCCATATCCTTACCTAGACCTCGACTGCCTCCTGTTACTAGTGCAATTTTGTTTTCGGGCATTATAATGTATTTTTGTTTTAGTAAAATTCGGGAATAATAAAGAAAAGGACCAAGTACAATCCAATTTTGTTGAAGTCAATATTATTTTCCGTTATTGTTTTGAGCAATATAAAAGCTTATTGTTCTGTACATACTTATATAGTACTTGGGAGCATTTACTACTAACTATCCAATTGTTTTTCTTTCCTACTTTTTAACGATTATAAAACAAAGAATAGAGCAGGCCAGGGTCAAAAAACTCCCCAAAATTAATTCTATCAAACTTTTGGCGAATAAATTGCCGAGGGTATTCAGGGCAAAAAAGACCACAAATACCCAAATGAGGATATCAATAGCCTTGTTTGTTTTTCCGCTCCTTAATAGTTTGTATTTAATTAACAGAACCAAGACCATAAAGATATTGATCAGAATGGAAAAGGTTTCAAAGGATTTCATTTCCTCAACAGAATTCAATCTGCCAGCCCAGACTTTATCATAAGGTATTTGTTCGGTGAAAATTAGGAGATGAAATATCAAAATAGTTCCGAGTAGAAAAAACATGATTTTGATAGCTACTTTCTTGTTCATTATAGTCTTTTGCATTATTAATATTAGGCAACCCTTCAATTATGTTTAGGTAACCAACCGCCAGGCCTTCCTTGCTTTTCTTGATAATAACGCATTGGCCTCCGCATCCCCAACAAACTCTTCCTTTTCCGAATCCCAGTTAAGTTTTCTCCCCAATCTATAGGAAATCAACCCCAAATGCATGGGCAGTGTCATATTGCGGGCATAGGCAAGATTTGATTCGGGTTGGGTTCTCGATTTAACCGCATCCACAAAGTTTTGTTGATGTCCAGGCGAACGGATTATACTTTGTGGTATTTCAGGGATATCGGTCATGGTTTCTCCATTAATGGTGATTTCCCGGGAATTGTAATCACAGATTAGACTCCCCTTGTCACCTTCAAAATAGGCTCCGATCCCACGATCGGCAGCACCGGGAACATTGGGAGGTTCAGTGGTCCAATAGATTTTTAGATCATCGAAATCGTAATCGACTTCCAACCATTTAGGGGTGTCTGCAATACCTTCGGCCTTTTCCCCACGGGCAACAATACTTTTCAAACCTTTAGGATCCAAGGCCCAGAAAGCCACATCGGCAATATGGCACCAAAAATCGGCAAAATAACCTCCGGAATAATCCAGAAAATATCTATAGGTAAAGTGGCATTTTTCAGGAATGTAATCTACATAGGGGGCTGGCCCCAACCACATATCCCAATTTAGGCCTTTGGGTATGGCAATACTCTTTGGATTGCCCAGATTGGGTGGTGCCCCCGTTTTCCATAAACGAACCGTGTGCACCTTGCCAATGGCACCCGACTTAATAATTTCAACAACTCGGTGATAGTTGTCGGTAGCATGTATCTGGTTGCCCATTTGGAAAATACGGTTGTGCTTTTCCAAATTTTTGAGCATCATCTGTCCCTCTTTAACATCGTAGGAAAGTGGTTTTTCACCATATACATCCTTTCCTGCCTGGAAGGCCATAGTTGCAATCTGGGCATGCCAATGGTCCGGGGTTGCACAGGTAATGGCATCTATATCATTACGATCCAAGATGTGCCTAAAATCCCCATATCCTTTTACTTTTTTGCCAGGTTGCAGGGTTTCCATGGTTTTAAGGCTATTGGCCAAGTGCATTTCGTCTACATCGCAAAGTGCTACTACATCAACTTCAGGCAATGCGCTGAACCATTTCATATGGCTGTTGCCCATGCCTCCAACGCCAATGTGGGCCACCCTTAGGCGATCGCTAGGAGCAAAGTGGCCATAGGCCGAAGGCAAAAGTGTTAGGCCCAGTAGTCCTAAACCACTTTGTTTTATAAATTCTCTACGTTGTTGGTCTTTAACTTTCATGAACGTTTAGTTTAATTAATAGTAGTAGTACAACCATAACCAAAAAATTAGAGTTGGACCTATCTTATTTCTTGAGCTTCGAGAATAACCATTCTCTTCTTAAATCCTGTTGTTCAGGGTAGGTCCAATGTTGCGTTTTTTGGAAAAGATGCAATTCCTTCGGAGCTGTAAGTACGTTATAGGCGGAATAGGTAGAGGCTGGCGGACACACATTGTCATTATAGCCCCAACTATACCAACCTGGTGCTTTTACAAAACGTGCAAAATTTACGACATCGTAATACTTTGAAACTTCTATTTTCTCCGGTTTATTGGTGAATTCGTCCACGAAAATCTGTGGCCAACCGCCGGCACGTCCATGTAGAAATCCGGTCATATCAGACAGGGCAGGGTAAAAGGCCGCCAAATAATCAATTCTATCATCCAATCCGGCAGTTACAATGGAAAGCGCACCTCCCTGGCTACCGCCGGTAACGGCAATATCCTCGCCGTTAAATCCCTCCACACTTTCTATAAAATCTACCGCTCTAACACAACCTAGATAGACTCGTCGGTAATAGGCATTATCCCTATCATCCAGATTAAAGGTCTGGTAACCGTTCAAGGCCCCTTTGCCAAGATCATCATAAACACTTTGGTCCAGGTTTACAGGAATACCGTGAATACCAATGGTAAAGGAGATGAATCCTTCTTCCGCCTCGTCAATTTCCCCATAATAAGGCCGTATGCCCGCGCCCGGTACATGTAAAATGGCAGGATATTTTCCGGCCTTCTTGGGCTTGGTAAGAATGCCATAGATTTTCCCTTTAATGTTGTCCAACCTCACATGGTAAACATCTACCTTATCCGTACAACGTTCGGGCATCAAGGTCAATACCGCGTTCATGGGAACTTGATTCAATTCTTCCCGATTTTTTTTCCAAAACGCCTCAAAATCTTTAGGTAAGGTGGTAGTGGGTTGTATTTTGTTTGGCGCAAAGCCCACTGTAGTGTAGGAGGAATATTCCTTTCCATCTACCTTAACTTTTACCGTACAACGCAGGAATCCAGGTTCGGTAAATTTTTTGGCCTTTATTTTGGTGGAATTGTTTTTGAGGATGCGGGTGCCTTCATCCCAAATTTTTAAGGTTCTATATCCTGGATCAGGTTGAATGGTATACTTAATTTCGATGCCGTCCAGGGGTACATTGTTTTTATAAACAGAAATTGAAAATTCGGCCTGATCGCCAAGAGAGTAAGTCCAGTCGGCATGGTTTGGACTCACCATGACCTCTACCAGTTCCTGGCGGGGTTGTGCACTTAAATAAAAGCTAAAAAGGAGAAAACACGCAAGGGCAGTAAAAATTTTCATTTTCATTTTTTTTGGTTGGTTTGTATTCAATATTCAGCTACACCGGGGGAGTATGCATAATATGGCATGATAGAAATTGGTAATGATTCCTTGCCACTTTTGAAAGATAATAAATATGGTTGAAATTTTTGTCTATAAATGAACAAGACCCCACAATGTGAGGTCTAGATTTTTATAAATGCTTGGATAATCTAAGACTTAGGACTCTGATTCGTCCATTTCCATAATCAAATTTGCAATAAGCGCCGTCCATCCCGTTTGATGAGATGCCCCAAGACCCTTGCCATTGTCACCATCAAAAAATTCGTAAAAGAGATGTTGGTTTTTGAAATGTTCATCTTTGGAGAAAAGTTTATTCCGGTCATCCGCATGGTATTGAAATTTACCTTCGGAATTGGGCTCGAACAACCTTACCAATCTTTTGGTAAGCTCGTTGGCTATTTCATTTAGATTGAGTTTCTTACCGGATCCAGTAGGGAATTCATATTGATAGGTAGGTCCATAGAAGGTATAATATTTTCGCAAGGACTGAATGATCATATAGTTCAACGGCATCCAAATGGGACCCCGCCAATTAGAGTTGCCCCCAAACATATTGGACCTACTTTCACCAGGTTCGTAGTGAATGGTATAATGACCGTTGTGCTGAAATACAAAAGGATGATCTTTGTGATACTTTGAAAGGGAACGAATCCCGTAGTCTGATAGAAACTCATCTTCATCCAAGAGCCGTATAAGGAGTTTTTCCAATCTATAGCCCCTCATGATCGAAAAAAGATAGTTGCCATCCTTGTTGGCCTCCTCTATATTGGAGATTAGGGAAGCCAGATCTGGTCTGGTCCTAACAATTTCGGCGGCCCTTATTTTAAACTCCTTCAATTGTTCAAAGAGGTCCTTGTGAATGATCTCAACGGCAAATAAGGGAATTATACCTACCAAGGAACGTACTTTCAATCTACTTGTTGCCCCGTTCGAAAGCTCAACTACGTCGTAGTAAAAGTCGTCCTCATCATCCCACAGGGAGATATCTTTTTTCCCTATATGGTGCATGGCCCAGGCAATATTCAGGAAATGCCTGAAGAATTTGGCCGCAGACTCCTCATACACTTTGTTGGTCTTGGCCAGTTCCAAAGACATGCGCAGCATATTTACCGTAAACATGGCCATCCAACTTGTCGCATCGGCCTGCTGCATTCTGCTAACGCCCTCGGGCATGTGATTGCGATCGAAAACCCCAATGTTGTCCAGACCCAAAAATCCACCTTCAAAAAGATCGGTGCCATGTTTATCTTTTTGGTTTACCCACCAAGTAAAATTGATAAGTAGTTTTTGGAAAGCATGTTCCAGAAACTTGGTGTCCCCTTTGCCAGTGCGCAGTTTATCCTTTTCATAGACGTTCCAAACCGCCCAAGAATGAACAGGTGGGTTAACGTCACTAAAATTCCACTCGTAGGCCGGGATTTGCCCGTTGGGATGCATATAACTCTCCCGCAATACCAACAGCAATTGTTCTTTTGCAAAATAGGGATCTATTTCCACAAAGGAGACCATATGAAAGGCAAGGTCCCAGGCCGCATACCAAGGATACTCCCATTTATCGGGCATGGATATTACATGCCTATTGGTAAGGTGTTGCCAATTAAAATTTCTAGCGGCCGCACGGAAGGGTTTTGGTTCCCCGGGCCCCCCAAAAAGCCATTTAAAAACATCATAGTAGTAGAATTGCTTAGTCCACAACAGACCTGAAAAGGCACTTTTGGCAATGGATTGGTGGGCTTCTGGCAGATCGGTCTTTAGGATATTGCCATAAAAATCCTCACTTTCTTTTATTCTTTGATCGAACACGGCGTCAAAATCGGACCAGGGATTCTCTAATTTTTTCTTGCTTAGCCGTATCCTTATGCTTTTTTCTTCTCCCGCCTTAAGTTTAAATTTATACCATACGGCCGACTTGGATCCATTTTTTTCCGGATTTACAGTAGACTTGCCATTTACCACATGGTCATTGATGCCATCCTTAACATAGTCCACCTCATTGTCCACATTATAAATACGTTTGTTGTTGGTCTCATTTTCACAGAACAACTGTTCACCATCTTCATGGTAGAAATAATGCCTTCCGTTTCTTATACTTCTGGATTGTATACAATTATCGCCTATAGATTTGATACTAGGACGGCTAAACCGCTTATTGTGCTTCCAAAAATTTCTAAACCAGAGGTGTGGAAGTACGTGTATCTTAGCCCTTCTACGACCTCTGTTGACCACCGTGATTTTCATTAGAATATCTTCTACATCTGCTTTGGCATATTCAATATAACAATCAAAATAGGCATTGTTATTAAAGGATTTGGAGTCCAATAGCTCATATTCCATGTCTTCCCGGCTACGAATGTTGTTATTGACCAACTCCAGATATGGAAATTTTTTCTGTGGATATTTATATAGGTATTTGCAGTAGGAGTGGGTTGGTGTGGATACCTGATGAAAATATAGTTCCTTAACATCTTCCCCGTGATTACCCTGATTATTGGTAAGACCGAACAAGCGTTCCTTTAAAATTTTATCCTTTCCATTCCAAAAGGCAGGCGCCAGGCACATTATTTCCCTAGAATCGCAAAAGCCGCCTATACCTTCTTCTCCCCATCTATAGGCATTGCTACGTGCTTTTTCATGATCTACAAAATCCCAGGCATGTCCATGCTCACTGTAATCCTCCCGAACGGTGCCCCATTGTCTTTCCGCCAAATACGGACCCCATTTTTTCCAATTTTTGTAATTGTCGGGAACTGCCAGTCTTTCTTCCTCAGCAATTTTCGGGGTAAAATGTGCCATTGAGATCTTGTTTAGGTGTAAATAGTAGAATTAAACCATAGATGTTAAAAACCGGTATGTTCTATAGCTATACATAAAGTTTGAACAACTATTTTTTCATACTGGTATTATGGTAAAAATAAGATTAATTAATTCAGTTGGTAAATATGCAGTTCAATATTGCCTAATTGTTATTTTTAAGGACATTCTTTTGTTATCCCATTAAAAAATAAGGTCCAAACTAAGGAAGTCATATTGTATTTACGCGGTTTGGGTAGTTGCCCAATCTTACTTTTATGAAAGGAGATAGCTTTTTTTAAGGATTTGTTGGACAATCTATAGTGTCGGTCCTTTTAAAGTATTGATGCGCAAGCTGTTCTTTTTAATTGGCAACTACATTAGCAGGAATTTTGGTTTGCATTGCGTCTTCAATTTTGTCCAGTAGGTCTTCCGGTTCAAAAGGTTTAAAAATGAAACCATTCATGCCACTTTCGATAATTTTGCTCTTTACCTCCATAAAAACAGAGGCGGATAGTGCCATTATAGGGGTAACTGTATTAAATTTTCTTATTTCTTTGGAAGCGGTATATCCGTCCATTATCGGCATCTGAATGTCCATAAGTACGGCATCATAATTATTTTCCCGAACCTTGTTTACAGCCTCTTGTCCGTCATAAGCCACATCAACGACAAGGTTGGCCTTTTCCAAAATTTGCCTGCCCACCATAACATTGATCTGATTGTCTTCCACCAACAAAATTCTTTTTCCCTTTAGATCATGTTCTTTTTTCTTGGTGGCTTGTTCCAGTTCCTCGTTCGAAGCCAATTTTAACTGCAAATCGAAATTAAAACTACTGCCAACACCCGGCTCACTGTCAATTTTTACTTGTGACCCCATGGCTTTCACTATACTTTGTACAATGGGCAGCCCCAGGCCTGTTCCACCATACAAGCGATTTGTACTGGTAGAAGCTTGGGTAAATGCTTGCCATACTTTTTCATGCTGATCCTGGGCAATGCCTATACCGGTATCCTTTATTTCTGTATGCAAAAGGACAGTATCTGTGGTTTCGTTTAGTTTTGTAATCCTTAGGGTTACACTTCCTTCATCGGTGAACTTGATGGCGTTTGAAACTAGGTTGTTTATTACCTGGTTAAAACGTACTATATCTAACTGTACAATGGGAAGATCATCATCAATTTCCAATTCAAGGGTAATACCTTTCCGTAAACAACTGGGCTCATGAATTTTTTTAATTTGTTTTACGGCCAACATGATATTGGTAGGAATTGGATCCAAGGTAATTGTTGTGGATTCCATTTTACTGAAATCCAAAACATTGTTAAGCAGGTTCAGCAAAATCTTCCCTGAATAGTTCAGCGCTTCTATATTCTGCACCTGATCTTGTCTTGGATTGGAATCCCCCAATATGTGCGAGAGGCCGGTAATAGCATTTAAAGGGGTCCGTATCTCATGGCTCATCATACTCAAAAATCTTGATTTGGCGTTGGATTCCTCTATGGCTTCTTCGCGTTGATTGTGGATACTGCTATAATATTGGGCATTTATGTAAGAGAAATAAATTAACTGATAGGTTACCAATAAAATAGTGGTGCCAATGGAGACAGGATAAACATATTTACCTGCCAGTTCTGGATCCATATGGATATTGGTGAACAGATTAAAATCCGTATAATACAAGAGAAACCAAAGCAGCATTGAAAGTCCTGAAAATAGGACTATAATCTGCCGCTCACGTCTAAAGGAAAAGGTTACAAAGGGTAGGGCCAAGGCGAACATTAAAATAAACTCAACACTACCTGCTTTTCCAATAAATGAAGCGGTGATGGCAACACTTATATTAAAGTTAATCATGTAGATAAAGCGCGCAAGGGTAAGGTTTCCTTTTTTAGAAACAAGCGCCGAAATAATAAAAAAGGGTACCGTAGCCCCAATATATGTGCTCAATTCCATCAAACCCAAGCTCCTGGCAATAAAAAACCAAATTGTGGATATCAGGGTTGTTAATATTGATAAACAAAATACCAGTTTTACTCGTCTAGAAGAGAATTCAGCCATTGGTTTTAATAAATTAACGCAAAATAGGTGTACAATTGGTACTGGAACCCGCCATTTTTGCGATGATTATAGAGTTCACTTCACTAGAACGATTATATCCTTTATTTATTATAGGTAAATTCTTACAATTTAGATTGGGAACCCAATCTTGCAGGGAGAAGGGATTATATTAAAGAGTGAAAATTCTTCAATAGTGGTATGTGATTAAATCTCTTCAATTATTGATTTTCCGCAGGATTTATTACCACTTGTCCATTGCCAATTTTCGTAAAGTCTGATCTTTCCGTTGGACAGAATTTCCGGTCTTGAATTGCAGACCCCGGTCAGTAATTCTCCTTTAGCGTTAACTTGATGATACCGCATGTCTATATTCCCGTCCGGGTCTACCAAACCTATCAAATGTCCTCTTATAATTTCCCCACCTTCATAATCGGAAGTCAATATATTGCCTTTTTGCCGGTATTTAAAAATGGTTTCAGGAGAAGTTTCCCCATTTTCCGTGTTTTGGACGGTTCTAAATTTCTTATTGTTATAATTCATGGGGATCTTTACATTTAAAATCAATCCTACTTGGTGTATACTATTTCGCCCCCAAAAATGGTCATGGCTATCTCCGTATTTAAAAGCTCTTTTTCAGCGACCTTCATTAGATCCTGGTTATAAATAGTGAAATCGGCTAATTTACCAACCGTTATAGAGCCCTTAATGCCCTCTTCAAAGGCGCCATAGGCCGCATCCAGGGTATATGATCTAAGGGCCTGCTCCCGTGTCATCTTTTCTGCCGGCTCATAACCTCCATCCGGGGTACCTTGTAAAGTCTTTCTTGTTACACTGGCATAGAAACTCGCGATTGGGTTTAGTGGTTCCACTGGTACATCGGTGCCGTTCACAATGGGGATACCACTTCTTAAAAGGCTTTGCCACATATAGGCACCTTCTTTTATTCGTTGTTCTCCCAAACGGTCAATTGCCCAAGCCCTATCCGAAGACATGTGTATGGCTTGCATTGCCGGAATAACTTTTAATTGGGCAAATCGGGGTATATCTTCAGGATGTAAATGTTGAGCATGCTCTATCCGGAACCTGTGATCGGTTGCCAATTGGGGCAATTCGGTAAAGGCCGATTCGTATCGGTCCAGCACTTCCCTATTGGCCCGATCGCCTATAGCGTGTGAACATACCTGAAAACCGTACTGTAGACCGTCAATTGCGGTTTCTTCCACAAAATTCATTGGGAGGGTTTCGTGGCCAAAATGTCCAGGCCTATCGGTATAGGCTTCCAACAACCAAGCCCCTCGCGAACCCAAGGCCCCATCACAGTTTAATTTCACGGAGCGGATAGTTACTAAATTATCGGGATCCACCATTGGACCCTTTTTATACCATTCGTTCAACAACTCTTTGTCTCCGCCCGTTAGCATGCCGTACAGTCGAATTTTCATTTTATCCTTGGCTTTCATTTCTTCATAGAGTGCAATGGTCTCTCTACCTATTCCCGCATCGTGAAACCCGGTAATACCATTTTTATGGCAGGCGGCAACCGCCATTTCAAATGCTTTGATATCTTTTGCAGGAGTGTTCTCGGGTATGTGTTTTGTAATAAGGCTTTGGGCAAGCTCATTGAAAATGCCCGTTGGCCTTCCCATGGCGTCCCGCATTACTTCACCACCTTCGACCTCAAATTTGCTGATTCCTTCCTTGTCCAATTCCATTAGGCCGGCAATTTCCATGGCCTTGGCATTGGCAAAACCTGCATGACCACTGGCGTGCCCCAAGTAAACCGGATTGTCAGGGGAAACTGCACTAAGTAAGTCATGTGTTTGAAAGCCATTTACTGTTTCTGAGGGCATTTCCGTCCATTTGCTTTGATGCCATCCTCTGCCCGTAATCCATTCTCCCGGCTCTGCTGTTTTAACTCTCTCGGCTACAGCATCTACTATTTCTTGATAGCTGGTGGTGTTATTGAGATCTAAGTTCAATTCATTGTAACCCAATCCCATAAAATGGCCATGCCCTTCTATTAATCCCGGGGTCATGGTTTTACCATTAAGATCCAACAGTTGTGTTTTGTCGTTTTTGTATTGTTCGGCTTCGGCAAGACTACCGGCGAAAAGGATAGTATTTTCCTTCACGGCTACTGCTTCTACCATTGGCCTAGTAGCATCCACAGTATAAATATTACCTCCAAATATAAGTAAGGTGGCAGATTCTTGTACCGTACCCTTACAGGCTGTGAAAAGCAGGAAGCTTATGGACATTCTTACGAAGAGAGAATATCGTAATCGCATAAATATTAGTTTTAAGAAAACTGAATTTACAATTTTAGGAGGAAATTAAAGGCAATGCAATGAGCAATTTCAATTTTATAAATAAAAAAAATTATAATAAACCAAAGCGCAATAACAAACTGGGGCAACATGTCCAAAGCTATGCTTACCTTGATTTGAACTGCTTGATTGCACTATTGGTCTTCCACACAAAGAACAAAGTTTAGGTACTAATTTTCAATTTTTAGCGGACATTTATTTTAGCAATTAGGTGGCCATTATTGGAACAATTGTTTCTTGGAGCATTTATCTAGCTTCGATTGTTTTGAGCCATTCAGTAATTACCAATAAATAATCGGGTGTTAATAATTGAAAATAGGGAAATTCATTATTAACGTACATCATGGAATGGGAGGTGTTTTTTAAAGTAATGACCTTGTAATTATTTGAATTGGATTTTATAATGGCTTTTTCAATGGTTTTATAACTATTCATAGGGATTATTTCATCTGATAATCCCTGAATCACCATAACAGGCTGGTTTATTTTCTCAAAATAGGGTAGTCCACTAAAATTCAATTTATAATCCCTTTGCACATCCTTTTCGGGAATCCAAATATGTCTGAACCAATCCTCCTTGCTGCTTTCATTTTTTATCTCAAGCAATGAGTCGTAGTTAATATTGCCAGCGATATAATCATACCCTGCTTTTTGAACAATTAGAGCCTGATCAATATTGGCTTCCCCAAACTGATCGAAGTTTAAATTTTTCCAATAGTTTAAATCGCTTTCCATAAGGGATCCACTGGGACAGCTGATGGAAATCCCAAAACCTAAATCGGGAATTTTGGATAGGATATAAGGTATTTTTATCCCTCCCTGACTGCTTCCTTTTATACCAATATTCGATAGAGGAATTGCAGATATTGTGGAGAAGAATTCCAGGGCATTTATGTCATCGGAACTCAGTTCTTCTATAGTTTCGGATTGCCAATCTCCTTCAGATTTGCCAGTACCACGTTTATCATAATTAAAAACAGTATACCCTAAATCGGCAAAATATTGTGCTTCTGCATTGGTGCCACTTCGGTCATTACCTTGAGAGGAGGTCACGAATAACAACCCCTTGTTCATGGGAACTTTTGGCTTCCATAAGGTTCCATGAAGCTTCAGATTATTGGAGACAAAGGTTAATTCTTGTTGTTCAATTAGGTCCGTTTCTGCAATATTATCCGGGATCAACTCGGTTTCAAAGCTGTTCAACAATTGTTCGGTTTCATTGGAATATATTTTTAAATGTCCATTGAATTTCCGATTCTGCGGTAAGAATATATATTTATAAGTATAATAATCGCTGATCACATAAAATTTCAGGGAATCTTTGTCAAAAGTCGTGTTCTGGCAGGGTATTTCATAAGCATTCATTGCTAAACTTGAAAAAAACGCCCTTGTTTGACTTTCTATTTGTGCAAGTTTTATTTGATAGTTAAAGGTTGTTTTTCCAGAATCAATACTACCTTTAAAAGACTGGGCCTGTAATGTTGCCGTGAAGCACGCAATGACTAAAAATCCGAAAAACCTCATTGTTTTATTCACTTTAAAAACACTTAAAAGCTAAGTTATTTATTCTTGGGGGTACTTTAAAATACAAATCAATAAAATCTTTCCAGGTCCTTTTTATTACTAACCCCAATAAAAACTATAGACTTCATTTAAAGCTAAACTCATATAAAAATATCCAAGGGAAATAGTGACTATTCCTGCAACTCTATTCCAATGATCCTTAGGTTTGTCATGCCCAAAAATGATTTATGTATTTTTAGTATAAAAAACAGTAGTAAACCGATTACCAAAACATAAATTCACCCAATGAAAATACTTAGTGCAGGAGCTTCCAAATGATCCTTGTTGAACTTTTCATCAATACCAGTATTCAATTTCTTTTTCCAATGCACCAAAATGACATTGAATCATACACGTTTTGCGGTGCCTAATATTTATTATTTCTTCTTTGTTTTTGTACCCTTTTGATCATTTTTCCGAAATATTTTTCCTTCTTTTTACGCTCTTTGGCGTCCAATTCAAAGTGCATTCTTTCTTTCTCCATCTTCAGGAAATTCGTATACGTATCAGAATCTAATTCTTCATTGGCAATGGCATCAAGTACTGCACATCCCTTTTCATTGGTATGGGTGCAATCATTGTATTTACAATCTAGGGCCAGGTTCTGGATTGTATCAAAGGTTGTTGCAAGACCATTGGAATTGTGGGTAATACCAACTTCTCTCATTCCCGGATTGTCAATTAAAATCCCATTCTTAAAAACGATCAATTCCCGATGGCTGGTAATATGTTTACCACGATCTATACCCTGGCTTATTTCCCCTGTATCCATCAAATGGGTGCCAGTCAAAGTATTGATAAGAGTAGATTTTCCAACACCTGAAGAACCTAATAAACAATAGGTTTTGCCTTTGGTCAATTTGGATTTTAAATTTTCAATTCCTATTTGGGAGTGGTTGCTTATTGCAAATATGGGAACACTTCTAATCCTCTCTTTTACTTGAACCAGTAACTCTTCCAAGAGCTGTTGCTCCATTAAATCTACTTTGCTCAAAACAATAATGGGTTCAATTTTTGAAGCATTGCAAATAGTTAGGTATCGTTCTAACCGATTTAAATTAAAATCCCTATTTACAGATTGAACAATTAGTCCGAAATCGATATTGGTGGCAATAATTTGGGTTTGGCCCAATTTGCCCACGGCCTTTCTTTCTACTATTGATTTTCTGGGAAATACTGCGTGGATTAGGGCTTTGTTTTCATCATATTCGGATATGGAAACCCAATCGCCAACAGCTGGTAAATCATTCCTGTTGGTGGCCGTAAATCTCAAATTCCCTATGGGTTCAGCATCAAGTTCGCCATCTTCAGTTTTCACGGTATATCGGTCTTTGTGCTGTGAAATAACTCTTCCAATACCAAAAGAATCAAGATGATTTTCTTTGCGGTATTCTTCCAATTTCCTGTTGTATCCCAAATTCTCAAGTTTCATTTCCATCAAAATTAAAAGGCTCGGATATTTGTAATCCTCTATATTACTTAATGTCGTGTTTCACATTCCTTTTTCAACAGGTAAAGCCAGTTTTGCATGCCTTTTTCAAGATTTTTATTGAAAAAGTTCTTAAATAATGTTACTAAAATGCCTTGCATACTTTCTTCAACCCGAACAAAGGTTACCCCCTTTTTTTCGGAAAGGGTCCAATTATGAATGGCAAACATTCCAAAAGCTTCACCTGTCCACCCCAATTGACTATATGGGGTAACGGTGTGCATGGAAGAGTGAATATTTACTCCCCCGGTTTTCCAGTCAAATGTTGTTTTTTGTGTTAGTTCTCCATTGAGTTTCGATTTACCAATATCTGTTTGCCATGTTGACCAATGGTTTATGTTGGATAATATGGCCCATACATTTTCTAGGGGTGCATTGATAGTGATGGTCTTACTACATTTTGCCGCTGCCTTATTGTTAATACCTTTCATTTTGGCATTGGTCTGTGAAAATGAAGCAGTTGAAACTGTAGGGACTATCTCGTGTACTGAAATTGATTTTGGAAACATAGTTTCGTTTTTTGATTAATTACACAAAGGTCTGTACAAAATCAATGCGAGCTCTTGACAAATATCAAGAAGTCTGGCCAATCGCTTTTTTTCTCAGTCTGCTCAATGTCTCAGGTGCCATACCAAGCATTGAGGCCAAGTATTGCAAAGGTACGTGGTTAAACAATTCTTTGTTAAAACTGAAAAGTTGGTTATATCGTTCGTCTGCGGTCATGGATAAATGGTTTATAATTCTATCTTCCAGGACCGTAAAACATTTTGCTATAAATAATTTTTCCAATTCCAACCAGCGCGGAATTACTTCTTCAATTTTTTCGTAGTCGTTATTATCAAGGAAATACAGCTCGCAATCTGTCAAGGCCTGAATATTCCACCTGGCAGGCAGTTTAAATATATAACTGGCCAAGTCAACTACAAAATAGCCTTTTGTGTAAATCCATTTGGTTATTTCTTTGTCTTCAATGAGGACGAATTCCCTTAAAATACCAGATTGAACAAAACCAAGTCTATCCGAATTTCTTCCGGTTTTAAGAAAATGGTCTCCCTTTTTCAAGGTCATGGGTTTAAAAAACGTACTAATTTTTGAGAGGTCGTCCTGGTTTACCCCAAAGTAAGTTTGTATGTATTTTTCAAGCTCAGTCATGGTTGCCAGGTCTCTTTGATTTGGTCCTACTGTTTGTTAAGGCACATGGTTTGCACAACTTAAATAATGGACTTTTTATATTTTACACCCACACCTAAGTTATTCATTGGCATCGACATACACAAACCAAGTTGAAAGGTACTAGGATACAATAACCTCGTTTAATGAAATCTTTTACCATGGCTCCTTATTGGGAACTGCGTGTAGCTGTTTTCTGTTTTTCAGGAGGTTTTGCTCAAATTTTGTTGATCTTCTTAATGGTTATGCGGCAAAATTAGGTTTTAATCTTTGAGTTGAAGTATAAATAGATCATTGCCCCAAGTGTTGTAGATTGGAAACTTTTGGCATCATCAATACACTTGGACTACTTTGTAGATTATTCTTTCCCAATAATATAATCTGCAAAATAGTTCTGGGAATCTGTTATCCTGCCCACAATTTTAAGTCCGGTATTTAAACAGATATTTTGAATGGTAGCGTCGTCGTATTTTCTTGAAATTTCGGTGTGGATCTGTTCTTCTTTTCTGAAAACGACTTTCATGTCCAAGCTTTTAATCTCTACCTCTTGATTGACAATACTTTTGATAGCGCTTTTGGCTACTCCTTCCTCTTCGTCATACATAGGCGTGTGTTCAAACAAATCGGTGTTAAAATCGGCATCAAGTTCGCTGTTTATTCTACTCAATAAATTAAGGTTAAACTCGCTGGTTACCCCTTGACTATCATTATAGGCAGGGAGCACAATGTCCTTGCTTTTCTTTAAATCCACACCAATTATAAGTTTATCTCCTTTGGATAAGTTCTCACTAAGATGGGTCAAAAAGGAATTGGCCTCCGCATTCTCCATATTTCCAATATTGGAACCTAGGAACAGTACAACTTTGGGAAGGGGAGAGGGTTTTAGATCATGTAGAATATGAAAATAATCCCCTAGTTTGGGACAGATTTTTTTATTAGGGAATTGTTGCTTAATATTTTCTTCGATTTGATTTAGGGCTTTTGCAGAAATATCAATCGGGCTGTACTGGTATTGAAAACAGAGGGTGTCCAATGCTTTTAGTAATTCCATGGTCTTATACCCATCACCAGCACCAAGCTCTATTAGGTCGAAGCTTTTTTGATTTGTTATACCTAGGAGATTAATGATTTCAGAAGCTTTGTTTTCAAAAATTTCAAACTCTGCATTGGTCAAATAATACTCCGGCAATTTCATGATCTTGGAAAAGAGCGCAGAACCCTTTTCGTCATAAAAATACTTAGAGGAGAGGCTTTTCGGGCTTTTGCTGAGCCCTTCTTTAACATCGATGGCGAATTGCTTGTTCATTTTGCTAATCGTATTCCGGTAAATTGCCATTGGGCATTTGGGTGAAAAAAATTGCGATAAGTTGGTCGGCTATGCTTTGGTGAAGTGGCTATTGAGGCTCCACGGAGCACCATTTGATTAATCATAAATTTGCCATTGTATTCCCCTATAGCACCAGGGGCTTTTTTAAAACCGGGATAAGGCAGATAAGCACTGTTGGTCCATTCCCAGCGCTGCCCCCAATTAAGTTGGCTCGAAGCTATTTCCCACTCAAATTCCGTAGGCAAACGCATGCCTTTCCATTCAGCAAAAGCCATGGCTTCATAAAAACTGATATGTTTTAAAATGTCATTTTCCTTTATTTTCTGAAACCCTTTTAAGGTATAATGCATCCATTGCCCATCTAACTGATGCCAATACAAAGGCTTAGAAACTTGGTTTTGCTTTAACCAAGACCAACCTTCATCCAACCACAGGTTAAAATCTTTATAACCGCCAGCTTCAATAAACTCGGTGTACTCCCCATTGGTCACCAAGCCTTTTTGAATTTCAAAATCGTGCAAATACACTTTGTGGACTCCCAATTCATTATCAAAGCAAAAACCATCTCCCTGATAGCCAATGGTGTAAACCCCTTCTGATATTTTCACATATCCTAACTCCCTGTTACTTTCTTGATCCAGTAAACTGGTTTCCACATCATAAGCAGGAAATAGCGGATTTTGCCCAAACATATATTTGATATCGCTCAACAATAATTCCTGATGCTGTTGCTCGTGATGCAGGCCTAAGGTTACTAATTGAACCATTTCGGCATCCAACTTTTGCTGTAACAATTGCCCCATGGCCGTATCCACATATTCACGATAAGCATACACCTCGTTAGTAGTGGGTCTGGTAAGATTGCCGCGTTTTGCCCTTAAAACCCGATCTCCTGCATTGTTGTAATAACTGTTGAACAAGTAGGGGAAATCTATATTGAAAAGCTTATAATCTGGGAGATGGGGAAGTAATACAAAGGTTTCAAAAAACCAACTGCTATGTGCCAATTGCCATTTAGCCGGACTTGCAAATTCCGCAACCTGCACTACATAATCCTCTGTTTGGAGCGGTTTGCAGATTTGTTCCGTATAAGCCCTAACGTCATTGTATTGGTTTATCAAGTCCATTATTCAAGTCCTTTTTTATCTGGATTCCAGAACGGTTTGGTTTTAATTTGCTTGGTTTCCCAAAGCAGTTCCTGTCTAAAAAACCGGTTTAAGGCAACACACACTCTACTATCGCCTGCTATATAGACCATTTTTCTACCTTTAAATTTAGAGACTTTTTCGCTCACCATGGCAATTAATTCTTCCTTAGGATTTTTTGGCAATTGGTAAAAGTTGAAAGGGTGGGAGCCATCTATATCGGGAAATAGGTCCTGTTCATCTTGACTGTACACAATGCTTTCCACGTGTTTGTCTAAGCCTATATTTCTACGGATCATATAAAGATGGGATAGTGCGGAAAGGTCTCCTATCATCATATAGTTATCCGCAGTATCCTCCGCCAAAAAGTTGCCTTTTTTGTTTCTAAAATATATTTTTTGACCCACCTGGCATTCTTTTATCCATTGACTTCCAATTCCGTTGCTGTGGGTAGCAATGGCCACATCTAAATAGGACTTCTCTTTGTTGATATCCCAAATGCTATAGCTTCTCATTTTGTCTTTTAAGGACAATTCATCATTGCCGATCCCGAGTCCCATACGTAGGAAGGAACCTGGAATAAAATTGATTTTGCCAATGGTTTCGTTTTCTAAACGTATTTTATAAGCAGCCTCGGAAAGTTTCACTTTTTCAGTGATTACTGCCTCATTTAAGACAACGGATTTTATTATGCTTTCAATAAAACTCATGCCTTTTGTTTTTTTGAATGCTTTTGATGATAATTTTCTATCATGGTTAAAGGGGATTTATGCGGTCTTCCAGCGGCTTTTTCATAATCTGAAACCACTTCGTTGGCTCCATTTCTAATGCCTTCGTAAATACCTGCAATGATGGTACCAAGAAATTCACCCAAGGCGGCCTGCCGTTCTTTCTTATAGTCTTCAACGGAAATTGAAGTAAATTTTAAATTGGTCTTGTACACTTGATTTATATATTCCGCCAATTGAGTTTGGGTAATTGCTTCCCCGACAAGGTTTAAGGTTTGGCCGTTTAGTTTATCATTTAAAAGGAGTTGTGCATAGGCAAAACCCAATTCTTCCCTACTGGTATAGGTGCATTTTCCGTCAGCGGCACAGTTGGTAATTCCACCTTCCTTTATATAGGTGTCCATGTACTCCAAGTCGGGTTCAATGTAAATGCCGTTTCTACCAATAATCCATTGTAAACCAGAGCTACGGATATCTTCTTCGGTCTGTCGATTGCTTTGCACCACCGGGCTGAAGGCGGTATTTTCTTCATCGCCAACGATGCTGGTGTACACTATTTTTTGCACTCCATTTAACTTGGCGGCTTCAATCACGTTACGGTGTTGCTGAATTCTCTTCTGAGGTTGATCCATTCCAGAAACCAATAGCACTTTATCAACGCCCTTTAAAGCCGCATCAAAATCTGTACGACTGTTGTAATCCCCTTTTCTGATTTCTATATCCAAGTGTTTGGCCTTTTCTGGTGTGCGTGCAATGCCTATGACGTTTTCCTTACCAATTTCCTTAATCAACGCTTTTGCTATTTAAGCTCCTAATTGACCGCTTACGGATGTTACTGCAATTTTCATGGGTTATATTTCTTTTAATTTTCTTTGATGTATTCGATATGCCAATATGCTTTTTTTAATGGGGGGTATTCTTATAATAAATCCCAAGCCCACAATTACCGCATAGACCAGCCAGGTTTTATCCAAAAGGGTTCGAGCAGCTTTATTCAAGCTAAAAGACAACCCATGGGAAAAATCGATATGAAACATGCCATAAATTATAAATGGGGCAAGACGGCCAAAATAGCCACCAGCACCCACCCATAGTTTCAATTTATAAAATTCATTCTAGTTGTTTGTCGTTAAAACTTCCAATACCTTTTCTAAGGATTCGGTTTTTTTCTTAAATTTTTCCATGCTTTTTAAACGGAGCTACTTTGTCAATAGATATAACTCCAGCATGGTGGCTATAATATTTCTTTTTGCCTAGGTGTTGTGGTATTCCAACTCCATAAGAAAACTTCATTTAAATTACCTCCCTCAACAAGTGGTTCATTAATATGGTAATTGTAAAGATGTGAAATAAACTCAATGGAGGATTTGGAAAAATAGTTCAGAACAAATTCCTCGGTAAACAAAATAAGGAATCCCTCATAATTAGGGTTTTCCTGAAAAGCATGTACTTGACCCTTGGCTATTTTTAATACCGTCCCTTTTTTTAATGGATAATCCTTCAGGTCTATTTGGTGGGTTCCCTGACCATTGGTAACAATCAACAACGCAAAGAAGCCTACCCTATGTGGTAAATTGGGATTATGGCTTAAACCTCCCTTAATTTTAGCAAACAGCTTGGATAGATTGAGGCACTCGAAGTCTTTTTCATTTTCTTCGCTCTCAAATGATATGTTGGGAATAGTTTTTAAAGGGTTCAACCTAGTAAGGATTAGTTTTTAATAATGCTCAATATAGGAATTAATAATAATTACTCCCTTGCAACCCTACACTAACTTGCCTTCTAAAAGGAATGTTTATCAATGTACCAAAAATGAATAGAATAAGTACAGTGATCGCAATTTGCCACCGATCTTTTTCTCTTCTTTGTACCGGATAATTTTAGATCCAACTAAGTTTATCGATAGGTTAAGCTTGTTTTTTGGATGCCTTTTTTATGATGGAATAATTTTTTGCACATTTCAACATACTGGTTCCGAGAAACTTGTTTCCATTCCTTACTGCGCAAGGGAAATGGAATTTCAGCGTTTTTTGCCAGCGCTTTTTGGGTAAGGTGCTTTAGCCTTTTTATTATTTCGTTCAAGAATTTTCATTCTAAACCATTTAATAGCATAGACTAAAATAGTAATCCAAGTAATTGAGGTGAATACTCCTTTTAAAATAGTAAGGCTACTTGATAAAAGGACCAAGGTTTTGGTTAACTCCAAAGATTTCGAAATCATTAATATGACGCAAATGTTTTCTGCATAATCAAATAGCATTGCCACAAATGGAAAAACCAATAATATTGACGCTATTTTGCTTTTGGTTTCCGTTATACTAAAAAGTCGAAATAAAATACTACTTAAGAATAGCGCCAATAAAATAGGATATAAAAGATCCAACAAAGTTAATTGCGGAAAAAGGTATAGGGATGTAGTCTCATTATTCAGGTTCTCCACAATTGATTCGGCTACGGAAACGGAATATCCCAAAGTTTGGAGGTCGAACACTTTGGTTCCAATTTGGTCATTGATCACAGGCAAAGTAAATATCATCATGATAAGCAGGACCAAGTGGCTTGCAACAAATAGAATACAGATATTCTTTACCGCGGAAGTCTTAATAAGTAAGGAATTTAAAATTGACATAAAGCTTGTTTTTGATTAGAAAACAAAGGTGGTCAATACACGGAGAGATTCCATTAACAAATGTTAAGCGTTAGGATTGTGTTCTTAATCTACTTAAGGAAATTGTAGTTAATCCTAAATATGAAGCTATGTCCGAATGCGGTATAAGGTTTTCGATATTTGGAAAATTATCTCTCAGCAGCTGCAACCTATCCTTACCTTTAAGGGAAGCCAATGCTATTTCTTTTTGGACCTTCCCCATTAGTTCATTTCTTAAAACTGTGTTTCCAAAATGTCTTATTTCAAGATCTTCTACCATTAATTTTTCGAATTCCCCGGCATTGATGGTTGCCATCTCCATATCGGTCAAAGCGCGAATATTAAGAATGGATCTGCCCTCCTTATTTCTTGTTGTGCTGGGAGATATTATAGAGCCCGACATAAAAAAAGAAATCGTTACATCCTCTCCTTCCGGTGTGTAAAGAAAACTTTTGCAGATTCCTTCCGTAATAAAATACTCCAGATTATTATTTTGTCCAACAGTTGTAATTAACTCTCCTTTTTTTACTTCATGATATTCCGCTATCTCCTGGATTTTTGCTATCGATTTACTCGAAATAGGCGATACAGAATTAATAATGGGACTAATGTTGTCGTACATCTCTTAAAGTTAAAATAATGGACACAAACCCAATAAATGGATTTGTGCCGGTTGTTTAAGCTTTGACTGGCAGGTGTAAGATAGCGTTATTTAAAAAACTAAGGCCTGAAAACCTGTAATTCCCACATTATTTATATTTAGAGTAATCATTATTTCTTTGATAGGAATAAGGTTTATTCACCCCTTAATTCTTCCATTTCTGCAAGGGCCAAGTCGAGCTTTTTTAATATTCCTCCATAAACCGTTTTTACATCCTTCCTATGAATTACCTTACTAAAAATGCTCATCAATACAGCCATAATTATTACGATAATCGTGGTTGGGATATGAAGTCCTAATACCAGATTACTTGTGCTCGCAGCAACTATTTCCCTCTTGTGTGCAAACATATCGGAAAACCAAATTCCGAAATAGAAAACAAGAATTAATACAGGATATACAGCGCTATACATTTTTCCATACCTATCAATAGATTTAGATATCCAATCCTTAAAGGCTTTTAAAAAAGTATAACTACTTTGCCCTTTGTCAATTTTTTCCAAAGATTTTAATTCCTGGTAGGCGGTGTAGGCAACCCAGAACATCATTATTAAAACAATACTGCCTGCTAGCACGGCTCCTGCGAAATATGACGCTATAAACAGAAGTGAGGAGCCAATTATAATTCCCCATATATTGAAAAGGAACATTTTTTGGAATTTATCGATGATATGAATCGACTTCTGGTTGTAAATGTTGTTAACCTTGGGAGCAATTAAGGCATTATTGTTTAGGAAACCTTCTTTCCACATGGTTTCAATTGATTTTTCCATCCAATATTTTTTTTAGTCGTTCTTTAATTCTTTTTATACGGACCCCAATGTTATTTGGGTTGGTGCCAATGATATCTGCAATTTCCTGATAAGATTTTTCTTCCAGATAAAGCAAAATCACTCCCCTGTCAATCTCGGACAGTTGCCTAATTGCAGCATACAGCTGTTCAAGGGAATCATTATTAAAAGTATGGGGCTCATCCAATATTTCTGAGGGTAGATTATCCGAGGCCATCTGCATACGGTTGTTTTTCTGTTTCCTCAACAAGGTCATACTTACATTCAGAGACAGTCTATATACCCATGTAGACCACTCGGACTGTGCACGAAAGTTATTTCTGCTTTTCCAAATTTGTAAGCACACCTCTTGGTAATAATCTTCAAAATCTTGCTGGTTATTGGTATATGCCCTGCATATCTTTATGATAATTGCGGCATAAGGCAAAATAGATGATGTATAAAAATCGTTGCTCAATCTTCTGGTTTAAGGGCTTGCTTAATTTACAATAACATTTTACCTGCGGCCTTGGCCTGCGAATCTAAATTACGCCCTATTACTAGGCCGATTAGCATTCCGAGGGCTATTCCAAACGATATCCCCAATGATCGCTCCAAATTTGAAAGTACTACTATTCCAAAAATAATTCCAAAAGAAGCTCCTAATCCTAAACCCATATTGGTATAATAGTCTTTAATAGTCAAGGCAAAAGTATCCTTCAAATAATTTTGAAACAGATCGTAAGTTCGTATAAAATATTTTCTATTTTTTGTACTATTTGAATTTAAACCAAAACTATCAAGTTGCTGTTCAATAGATTGGATTTCAGCGTCTGATAAATCACAATTCTCTAAGCTAGTCAATATCTGAATGAATTTTTGGTAAATCTTAATTTCGGATTTTATAGTTGTTTTGGATTCCAGATTTTTGAAATGGTCAAGTGCATTTTGTAGTGTCATAATTTTAATCTTTTCTTGGTTAGTGGCTGAAGTCAAAGATTATTACACCCCTTGGGTATTTTTTTTAAAAGATATGGGTTGCACTAGCAATATAGCTCCCTAGGATATTGGCCATAAGCCTGCGAAGGTGTGGTGTAGGAGGGGGGGTGCACTTACCCTGATGTCTTGCCCTTGCTCAAGGTCCTTTACTATTTTATCAAAAGCAAATTAAGGAAGATTGTGCGGCCGTATAAATATAAACAAAACTGGAACTGAAGACCAATTCAGGCTTTGCTTCATAGTAGGTACTCTTCTGCACGTATTATTTTCTTGCTAAGAATTTTAGTAATTTTTCAGGATCCTGTCGGTTGTCCCAAAACCCGGTGATTATAATTTTTTGATGTTGAATTTTGTAAAGTATGCTATAATGTCCCAAAATAATGGCTCGGGTATTTTTGTGATTTGTAGGTTTCCCCATTTCTGGAAGTTGTTTCAACAATTCTGTTCGCCCTCTAATTGCTAGGTTCAATTTCTGAGAGTATAGCCTACTTTTATTGCGTTTGTTCCAATATTCAAAAGTATAGTTCCGTTGCTCTATGGCCGTTTGTGTCCAAAATAGAGTTAGTCCATCCATTCAGAATCTTCCTTTCTAAGATCGCTTTCTGAAATCAGATTATCGTTTTCGATGTCCATTTCGCTCATCATGAGCATTTCAATGTGATGAGAATCCAAGGTTAGTTGGTTATCAATTTCGGTAGAATTTAAAATACTCTCAATTGCAGCCAGTAATTTTTCGTTTTTGGTGACCATAATTTGGTCAATCAATCTGCTTCTTAAATTATCGAGAGTTTTCATACTGCTATTTTTAATAAAATTCTGAAAATTTATCGGTTTTAGCAAATATTACACATTGCACCTGTTAAGGCAGTTGAACGGGGGAGATTCGCTAACTCTTCCATCGTACTCTTGGTCAAGGTCTTTACTATTTTTTCAAAAGCAAATTAAGGAAGATTGTGCGGCCGTATAAATATAAACAAAACTGGAACTGAAGACCTGTCTCGATTTTTAATACCCTATAATTTATTTGTTACATTTCTTATATACTTGGTTACATATGTAGCATCTGAAAATGAGCTATTTATATAGTTTTATGGTTGAAATTGGATATAATTTTAAATCAGAGAACATGAAAACAAAGTTGTTATTTATTCTTTCCATTTTTTCCGTAGTAGTTATTGGTAATTCCTGTGCAAGCGACAATGAAGCTTGTCAAGAGGATCCTGAAGTTTGTGCGTGTTTAAACAATCCTCTAGCATGTATTTCTCCAGTAGGAACCAATGAGGTACAGGCAGATTCCCTCAATGCTGTATCCAAACTCCCAGTTAGAAAGGAGTAGACATAATCCAAGTAAGATAAGTTAAAAAGAAAAATTAGCTCATATAATTCAAGAATATGAGCACCAGACTATTTTTTTTCTCCTTCAGCCATTTCTTTATGCTTTGGGTAGCGCGACTGATATGCTTTTCCACGGCCTTTTCCGAGATGTCCAATTGGGAAGCTATTTCCTTGTGTTTGTAGCCCGATTTCTTACTGAGCAAAAAGACTTCCCTGTTCTTCCTTGGTAGTTGATCTATGGCCGATTCCAACAGTTGCATCCTTTCTTCCAATAATGATTCAACTCTTTCCGTAAAATCCATCAGTGCGGAATTCTTGATCTCCAACAGGGCAAGCTCTTCCTTTTTAAGTTATTTGATTGGAGCTGCCTGGCATCTTTATTTCTCCTAAATTTAGATTCCGGGCCATAATATAAGATTTGATACATTTTTATATAAGTTCTAGAACTCTTTGTGTCCCTAGTCCTTTTATTCCAAAAGCCCTCCCATACATTTTTGACTAATTAACGTGAGTTCGTTATGTATTTTATTTAAAATCAGTTGTTTATATGACATCTGTCCGG
>TARA_R110002020_G_scaffold475604_2_pt1 | contig 31766 bp, 31 predicted proteins | sample TARA_R110002020 | Tara Oceans TARA_R110002020 (sample SAMEA4396489) | marine metagenome | biome: Westerlies Biome; feature: [MES] marine water layer (ENVO:01000295) within the mesopelagic zone...; material: water (ENVO:00002006), including particulate matter (ENVO:01000060) such...
GGCAGCCACGTTACGATCGACGGAAAGGCGAACAGGATCGCGATGGCTATGACCTGCAACACGACGAAAGGCAGGATACCCTTGTATATCGCAGAAGTGGGCAGATCATCGGGTGCCACGCCACGCAGGTAGAACAACGCAAAACCGAACGGCGGCGTCAGGAAAGACGTTTGCAGGTTCACCCCAACCAGAACACCCAGCCAGACCGGATCAACATCCAGCATCAGCAGGACCGGTGCGGTGATCGGGATCACGATGAAGATGATCTCGAATGTATCCAGAATGAACCCCAGCACGAACATGATCGCCATAACAACGGCAACCGCCATCAAGGGTCCGCCGGGCAGGTTGGAGAGGAACTCATGCACCAGATTGTCCCCCCCCATCAGACGGAACACGACCGAGAAGACCGACGCGCCAAGCAAGATGATGAAAACCATCGACGTGATCGTCGCCGTGGCAACGGCGGTTTCGCGCAAAGTCGTGAAAGAAAGCCGCCAACGGAGCGCCGCAAGGATCATCGCGCCCACAGCACCCACCGATGCGGCCTCGGTCGGCGTGGCGATCCCGCCAAGGATCGAGCCAAGCACCGACAAGATCAACAGCAGCGGCGGCAGCAGTGATACGACGACCTCGCGTGCCAGATCCTTCTTTTCCTCCGCCGGAACCGGCGTTGCAGGACAGCTTTCCGGATCGGTGATTGCCTTGAAAATAGTATAAGACAGATAAAGTCCGACCAGCATGAACCCCGGCAACAACGCACCGGCGAAGAGATCCCCGACCGAAACGGCAGTGGGGGCAAAGTTGCCCTTTGCCATCTGAACCTGGCTGTTGATCCCCGAGAGCATATCACCCATGAAAATCAGAACCGTCGACGGTGGAATGATCTGGCCCAACGTCCCGCTGGCACAGATAACGCCGGTAGCCAGTTTCGGATCATACCCCGCCCGCAGCATAGCAGGCAGCGAAATCAGGCCCATCGTTACCACCGTCGCCCCCACCACGCCGGTGGACGCGGCCAGCATCGCGCCCACGATGATAACCGAGATGCCCAAGCCCCCGCGCAGGTTGCCAAAGAGCTTGCCCATGGTCAGCAAAAGCTGCTCGGCGATGTTGGAGCGCTCCAGCATCACCCCCATGAAGATGAACAGCGGCACCGCCACCAACACCTCGCTGGTCATGAAGCCGATATAGCGGTTCGGCAAGGCGCCAAAGTTGGATGGATCAAATACGCCCAGCGCCATGCCTACCGCGCCAAACATCAGCGACACACCGGCAAGTGTGAACGCCACAGGGAAGCCCAGCAGCAAAAAGCCGATGATGCCAAAGAACATGAGGCCGGCGAGCAGCTCTCCGATCAGAACAGGATCCATCAAAGGACTCCCTCGTTGTCAGGTAGGTTGGAGAGTGCGCCGTAGCGTTGGGAAGCGGGCAGCAGATCATCACGACCCGCCAGAACGAGGATGGAGCGTGCGATCATTGCGATCCCTTGCAGTGCCAAGAGCGCCACCATTGCGATGATAAAGCTTTTGAGGATGAAAAGGCCCGGCATCCCGCCCACGTTGGCCGAGGCTTCGGAATAGCTCCAGGCACGCAAAACGAAGGGCATGGAATAGGTGTAGACCACCCAGCAAAACGGCAAAAGGAACAGAACCGAGCCAACCATGTCGATGATCGCCTTGGTGCGGGGCTGCGCGGGGCGGTAGAAAATATCCACGCGCACATGATCACCGCGCATCAACGCAAAGCCTGCGACGGCAGTGAACATCGCACCGTTAAGCCAGATGTAGAGGTCCTGCATCCACACGAACGACGTGGCAAAAAGATAGCGCTGCACAACAACGGTGAAGCAGGTCACCACAATCCCGAGTGACAGCCATGAAAACGTATGGCCGATCAGCGCATTCAGCCCACAAATCAACCGAACCACAAAAGCAACAAAGCGCATACCCATCCTCCCGCATTCGCATTGCCCCGCTGCTTGCCACGAACTGGCAGGCCATACAACATGCCAGATGTCTTTCAGGGGCCAAAGTCTGCGGACGGCCGGACTACTCCGGTAAGGTTTCTGGGGTTTGAGACTGCGCCCCTAGGCCACCAGAGCCTGCAATCCGTCCGGATCAAAGCCGTCCTTCAAACCGATGCAGACCAGTCCCAGGGCATGGTCCCCTTGCGCGCTTTCTACGCTGTGACGTGCGCCCACAACATGCACCAGTGCGAGGCCGTCTGGGGTTTGCACAAAGCCCTTGGCGCGCGTCACCGACGGATCAGCGGCCAGCGCGCTGGCCAGTGCTTGCGCATCGACGCGGGATTTGGGCGTCAGCACCGTGGACGCAAACAGCGAATGGCCCTGCCAACTGGAGTGCGCACCATGGCGCGCGGGCAGCGGGATCGCCCCCAGCAATGTGCTTGCCTGTAGCTCGCCGCGCTGTACGGGCAAAATGCGCGTGGCGGGAACCTTCTGCCGCAACCAGTCCGTGACCGAGGCAATCTCGGCATCCGAGGCGAGATCGATCTTGGTCAGCAGCAGGATATCCGCCTGCGCCAACTGTCGGTCGATCGTGTCCGACAGGTACTTGTGTGCTGCATTGGCGCGGATCTGCTCAACATCCGCCAGCACCAGAACCGCATCCGCCCGCAGCCCCGCTATCATCCCAACCGTCTGCGCGATGGACGCGGGCAGCGCCACGCCGGACGCTTCGATCAGCACATGATCGGGACGCGGCACCATGGCACTTATATCTTCCAACGCGCCGATCAGGTCGCTGCCGAAGGCGCAGCAGACGCAGCCACCCGAAATCGAGATCAACCCGTCCTCCTGCGCTTCGATCAGATCGGCGTCGATCGGCAAGGCGCCGAATTCGTTGACCAGAACTGCCAGCCGCAGCCCGTCATTGTGGCGCAGCAAGTGGTTGACCAGCGTGGTTTTGCCGGCTCCCAGATAGCCGCCGATCACCGTCACCGGCAGTTTCATCACAGATCCGCTGCCGAAAAGATACGCCCGCCCTGCACAGTGCCCCAGACTTCCACATCCTTCAGCGCCATCGGGTCTACCTCTGTCGGATCATCCTCCAGCACTGCGAAATCAGCGCGCTTGCCAATCTCGATCGAGCCGATCTGATGGTCCATCTTCATCGTGATTGCAGCGCCCTTGGTGATCGCATAAAGCGCGTCGCTCACCGAGATCCGCTCCCCCTCCCCTTGCACGCGGCCCGCGGCCGTCAACCGGTGCACGGCGGACCATGCGGTAAACAGCGGCCCCAGCGGGGTCACGGGCGCGTCGGAGTGAATGGCCATCGGCACGCCCTGGGCCAGGGCGGTGCGGCAGGCATTCATCCGCTCGGCGCGCTCGGGTCCCACGGTCAGGGTGTAATGCTCATCCCCCCAATAGAAGTGGTGGTTGGCAAAGAGGTTCACACACATGCCCAGCCGCGCCATCTGGCGGAACTGGTGTTCGCTGGCCAGTTGGCAGTGTTGCAGGGTAAAGCGGTGATCGGCATCAGGCGCGCGGCGCAACACGTCCTCCAGCGTGTCGATGGTCAGTTGCGTCGCCTCGTCCCCGTTGGTGTGGGTGTGAACCTGAACGCCCGCCTTGAGGGCCAGCTCGTAAATCTCGGTCAGCTGGTCGGGTGCGATATACCACAGACCGTTCTCTGCCCCGTTGTAATAGCCGGGCCAGAGCATCCGCGCCGAGAACCCCTGAATGGAGCCGTCTGCGACCACCTTGATCCGTCCCAGATCCAGCCGGTCAGTGGTCCGTTGCTTGAGCTTGGCAGTGTAGCCCACCAGCTCCTTCGGCCCCATCCCCATGTTAATGCGGAAGGCGACCAGACAGACAGGGTAGTGATCCTCTCCGGTGACATCCTCGAAAACACTCACCAGCGCGTCATCCAGCTGTAGGCCCAGATCGGATGACGTCGTTACCCCGGCCCGCACGCACAGCTTGCCATAGTTGCGCAAGCCCTGCGCATCCGCCGCCAGAAATGCCCGGTCCATGCCAACGTGCTTGCCCGCGGGCATGATGATCTCGGGGCTTTTCAACTCTCCCGTAGGCAGCCTATCCGTGCCCAAAGGAATGCCGGGGTGGTTGTTGCCTTCGTGTAGCAGGCCCGCAAGCTCCAACCCCTTGGTGTTGACGTTGAGGATATGGCCCGAGGCATGAAGGATGCCGATGGGGCGCGTGGTGCTGACCCTGTCCAGATCCGCACGCGTCATGCGCACATTCTCCATATAGATCGGGTCCAGCCCCCACCCCAACAGTGGCTCATCAGGATCGCTCAGGGTTTTCTCCGCTTCGATCAGCCGCGCGACGACACTATCGACGGATTTCAAACCATCCCAGACCTTGCCACCGGGATCACGCCTGTCAAACCAACCCACATAGCAAAAGCTCCACAGCGCACCTTCCATGGTATGGGCATGCCCTTCGATCAGCCCCGGCATCAGCACCTTGTCGGCAAAACGCTCATCCAGCGTGTACGCCCCCCACCCCGCAAGATCATCAAGGCTGCCTGCCCCCAAAATCCTGCCATCGCGCACGGCAACATGGCTCACCTCCGGCTGGTTCGGGTTCATCGTGATGATTTTTCGGGCAGAATATATGGTGGTGGACACGGGCATGTTCCTTTTGCAGAGCCGACACGCCCCAGCCTATGGACCTTTCTTCCATTGAAAAAATAGAATTAACTGTACAACAACCTAGGTTTTTTGGGGGAATGCGGATGCTGAACTATACGCTCAAACAATTGCGCTATGTGGAGGCGGCAGGTCGCTTAGGCTCGATTACCAATGCCGCCACGGAACTGTCGATTTCCCAAAGCTCGATCACCGCCGCAATTGACGCTGTCGAAGGCGGGCTGGGCTATGACATGTTCATCCGAACACCGGCGCGGGGTATTCTGCCGACCCCCCAAGGCGCCGAGGCGCTGGCGATGATACGGGGCTTTATCCAGCAATCGCGCCACTTCGAAGCGGAAATGAGCGCCGTTGCAGGCGGGCTGAGCGGATCTGTGCGGGTGGCTTGCTATGCTACCGCCGCGCCCGCTGTACTGCCCCCGATCCTCAGCGGCATATCTGAGAGCTTCCCCGATATGAGCTTCAGTATTCTGGAGGGTTCTATCGACCGGGTGCTGGAATATCTGGACAAAGGAGAGGCCGATCTGGGCTTTTCCTATTCCATGCAAACCGAACCGCGGCACAGCTTCTTGCCCCTGTTCGATGCACCGCCCTTTGCCATTGTTCCGCGCAAGGACCCTCTGGCACAGAAGGCTGTCGTAACACTAGCGGAGCTGGCCGAGCGCCCCTTGATCAAACTCGACCTGCCCGGCGCACGTGACTATTTCGCGGATCTTTTTTCCAATGTGGGCCTGACCCCCCGCATTGCCCACTCGACACGATCATCGGAGATCCTGCGCGCACTCGTCGGAATCGGATTTGGTGTCTCCTTGTTGAATATCCGCCCTCTGGGCTACCATCAAACGGACTCGGACTACGCGATTGTGCCAATAAAAGATGCAATCTCGAAGCCCACTTTCGGCCTCCTGACGATCAAAGGGCTCGAACAGCCTCGACTGGTAAAAGCCTTCATCGAAAGCTGTATCGCCATGAAAACAAGGGGTGACTTCGACAAACTCGTATCTAGCACAGCACCTCATTCCCACACAAAATGATGGAATTGCGCACATTAAAACAATTTTTTGAACAAAGGGCTGTCGTCTAGCCTTTGGTCTACGAACGATCGCGTGAAACGCGACATCCATCAACAAGGGGATCTTATCGTGACCATAGGAATAAAGCATTTCCTGGCTGCTGTTGCCGTGTCCGCATTGACTGCGGGTGCTGCGGCGGCACAGGAGACACCAACCCGGGGCGGCCAACTGGTTGTGTCGCTGACCAACACACCGCGCGTCCTCAACCCTGCTGTACAGTCGGGCATTGTGACCGGCCTTGTCGGCGCGCAACTGTTTGCAGCCCCTTTGCGGTATGACGAGGACTGGACGCCGCAGCCCTATCTGGCGAAAAGCTGGGAGGTCAGCGAAGACGGCCTGAAGGTCACGCTGAACCTTGAGGAAGAGGCGACGTTCCATGACGGGACGCCGATCACCTCCGAGGATGTGGCGTTTTCTGTCGATATCATCAAGGAATACCACCCGTTCAAATCCATGTTCGCGCCGGTTTCCAGTGTGGATACGCCTGACGCGCACACGGCCGTGATCAACCTGTCCAAACCGCACCCGGCGCTGATGCTGGCGATGTCGGGGCAGTTGATGTCTATCATTCCCAAGCACATCTATGGCGATGGGCAGGATCCCAAGAACCACCCGCGCAACAACGAGGATGTCGTGGGCTCCGGTCCCTTCAAACTGGTCGAGTTCAAACCTGGCGAGCATGTGATCATGGAGCGCTACGAGGGGTATTGGGAAAAAGACCTGCCCTATCTCGACCGCATCGTGGCCCGCATCATTACCGATAGCTCCGCCCGCGCCATCGCGCTGGAGAACGGCGAGATGCACATGTCCAACTTCGAGGGCGAGCCTGTACTCATCAACCGGCTTTCCAAGGTGGACGGGCTGACCGTTACGAAAGAAGGCTACGGCGGAATCGGGCCAATTGACTGGCTGGCGATGAATACCACCAAAGGTCCGCTTCAGGATGTGAAAGTTCGGCAGGCGATTGCCTATGCCATCGACAAGGATTTCATCCTCAAGGCGCTGTTGCGCGGCACCGCAGCCGAGGCGCGCACCGGCATCCACCCCGACAGCCCGCTCTATTATGATGGCGTACCAGCCTACGAGCTGGATCTGGACAAGGCAAACACCCTGCTGGACGAGGCGGGTTTTCCGATGGAGGGCGGTAAACGCTTTGACATCACGATGGAGCTGGTGCCCTTCCCCGGCTACAAGGCACAGGCAGAATATATCAAGCAGGCCCTGTCCAAAGTCGGCATCATGGTCGAGTTGAAAGCACATCCGGATTTCCCGAGCTGGGCACAGACGATGGGCACCATGAACTATGATATGTCGCTGGACAGTGTCTATAACTGGGGTGATCCCGTAATCGGCGTGAACCGGACCTATATGTCGGACAACATCGCCAAGGGTGTCTGGTCAAACACGCAAGGCTATTCAAACGCGCGTGTGGACGAATTGCTGGACGCCGCTGCAACCGAAAACGATGCCGACAAGCGCAAGGCGCTCTACAAAGAGTTTCAGGAAATCGTGGCGGAGGAAGTGCCGATTTACTTTCTGAACGCGGTGCCCATGCACACGGTCTATTCGAACCGTGTCGGCAATTCTCCAAAGGGCATCTGGGCCTCCAGTGCGCCGATGGACCGGATGTACCTCAAGCCATAAACGATACTGCGCCCGCCGCATCAAAGCGCGGCGGGCATTCTTTGTGAAAGGGTCATTCCGTTGGACGTTCTACGCATCTCGGCTACTCGGCTGTTCTATGCCATCGTGCTGCTGCTGGCAGTGCTGGTCCTGAATTTCTCGCTGATGCATATGGCACCGGGGGATGTTGCGGACACTATCGCACAATCCATGGGTGGCGCAGACGCCGAAATCCTTGAACGGATCCGTGAGGATTACGGTTTGAACGAGCCGTTCATCGTGCAGCTCTTTACATATCTGGGAAAAGTCCTGCGTTTTGATCTGGGGCATTCGTTCTACTACAACCAACCCGTGACCACCCTGATCCTGCAACGCCTGCCCGCAACGCTGCTGCTGGTGTTCACCGCACAATTCTTTGCCCTGATCATCGGCGTCATCCTCGGAGTTATCTCGGCCAGACGCCCCAACGGCATTCTGAGCCATTTCGTCACCTTCCTTGCCCTGTTCGGCTATGCAGCACCAGTGTTCTGGACCGGTATCCTGCTGCTGATCGCCTTTTCGCTGAAAATCCAGTGGTTCCCCGTCGCCGGTATGCGCGACGTGACGCTACAGGGCGGAACGGTCGAGCGCATTCTCGATGTCGCACGGCATCTGGTTCTGCCAGCCGTAACGCTGGGCTCGATCTTCCTCGCCCTCTACTCACGCCTCAGCCGCGCCACCATGATGGAGACACTGGGCTCCGATTACGTGCGCACCGCCAAAGCCAAGGGGCTGAGCGAACGAGAGGTCGTCTATAAACACGCGCTCAAGAACGCCATTTCGCCGGTGATCACGCTGGCCGGGCTACAATTCAGCGCGGTGATCTCCGGCGCCGTGCTGGTCGAGACGGTATTCGCGTGGCCAGGCCTCGGCACGCTGGCGTTCCAGTCCATCCTTGCGCGGGACACGCCAACCATTCTGGGCATTTTGTTCTTTTCCGCGCTCATCGTGATCGTGGGCAATCTGCTGACCGATTTCATCCTGCGATTGGTCGATCCGAGACTGAAGGCACGTTCATGACCGACACATCCCAACTCCCACCCGTCGAGAAAGCCCGCTCTCCCCTGTCAGAAGCATGGGAGATGTTCCGGGGCAACCATGCGGCCATGGCCGGACTTGTCATTCTGATCATCATCATTCTCGGCGCGATCTTCGGCCCGATGCTCTATCCTACGGACCCCTTCGATATGGTCTGGGCGCCGTTCTCTCCGCCCGGTCAGGACGGTTTTCTGTTTGGCACCGATTACCTCGGGCGTGATCTGCTGGCGCAAATCCTTGCGGGCGGGCGTGTAACGCTGATCATCGGGCTGTCAGCGGCGGTACTTACCGTGGTGATAGGCGTCACCGTCGGCGCGTTGGCAGGATTTTACGGCGGCATCGTCGAGGAATTCCTGATGCGGGTCACCGAGTTCTTTCAGGTGCTGCCGACGCTTTTGTTCTCCATGGTGATCGTCGCTCTTTTCGGCGCAAGCCTGCCGATGATCACGCTCGCCATCGGTCTGGTCAGCTGGACCGCCGTGGCGCGCATCACCCGCGCCGAGTTCCTGCGCGTGCGCGAGCTGGAGTATGTGATGGCCAGCCGTGCCTCCGGTGCGTCGAACATGGGCCTGATGTTTGGCGTGATCCTACCCAACGCACTGCCCCCGATCATCGTGCAATCGGCACTGATGGTCGGCTCGGCGATCCTGTTCGAGGCGGGGTTGAGCTTTCTCGGCCTGACCGACCCCAACATCACAAGCTGGGGCCAGATCATCGGATCGAACCGCCAATACATCCTTGAATCAAGCTTTACCGTGACCATTCCGGGCCTCGCCATCTTTGTGACCGTGCTGGCGATCAGTCTGGTCGGAGACGGCCTCAACGATGCCCTGAATCCGAAATTGAGAAAACGCTGATGCCCCCACTTCTACAGGTCGAAAATTTGCGCGTTGAACTTGCGGTGCGCGGTGGCGCGGCGCCGGTGATTGATGATCTGAGCTTCACGCTGGATCAGGGCGAGAACATCAGTTTTGTGGGCGAGTCCGGCTGCGGCAAATCCATGACTGCACTGGCGATCATGGGCCTGCTGCCCGAAGGCATCGGGCGGATTGCATCGGGGCGCATCCTGTTTGAAGGCGAGGACCTGACCACTGCCACACCCGCGCGGCTGCGTGAAATCCGTGGCAACCAGATCAGCATGATTTTTCAGGAACCGATGACGTCGCTCAATCCCGTATACACCGTAGGTGAGCAGATCGCAGAAGTGCTGCGCGCGCATCAAAAGCTCGGGCACAAAGCCGCGATGGAGACGGCGGCCGAGCTGCTGGACGCCGTGCGCATCCCCAACGCCCGCAGCCGCCTCAACGCCTATCCGTTCCAGATGTCGGGCGGTCAACGGCAACGCGTGATGATTGCCATCGCGCTGGCCTGCTCCCCCAAAATCCTGATCGCGGACGAGCCTACGACCGCGCTCGATGTCACCGTGCAAGCGCAGATCTTTGATCTGCTGCGCGATCTGCGCCGCCAGACAGGCACCTCGCTGATCATGATCACCCATGACATGGGTGCTGTTGCCGATATGGCGGACCGGCTGATCGTCATGTACGCCGGACGCAAAGCCGAGGAAGGCGCTGTGGATACAGTGATCTCCCATCCGCGCCACCCCTATTCCCAAGGTCTGATCTCCTGCGTGCCGCACATCGTGGCAAATCTAACGGAGGAACGCCACGATCTGACGGAAATTCCCGGCATTGTGCCCGGCATTTCGGAATTCGGGCAGGACTGCTGCCTTTACGCCTCGCGCTGCCCGAAGGTGACCAATCAGTGCCGCAGCGCCCGCCCACCGGAAAACCCGTTCCCGAACGACCAGATAGCCGCCTGCTGGCACGCGGAGGAGATGTAATGGATAGCGAAAACCTGTTGGACATTCACAATCTGACCGTCCGTTTTCCCATCCGCAAGAAAGGTGCGGGCTGGGGAGAGAAGCACTTTCTTACCGCCGTTGACGATGTGTCTTTCGGCGTGAAGCGGGGCAAGACGCTGGCCATTGTGGGCGAAAGCGGATCGGGCAAGACCACTGCCGCACTTGCCATCGCGCGGCTCGCAGCCGGTCAGACAACCGGCGAGGTGATGCTGGACGGCACCGACATTCTTCCGCTCACCGGCGATCGCCTGAAAGACATGCGCCGCCGTGTGCAGGTGATCTTTCAAGACCCCTATTCGTCGCTCAACCCGCGCAAACGCGCCGAAAGCATCGTGCGCGAACCGTTGGACAATCTGACCGACAAGACAGAAGAGGAAAAGCGCGAGATCGTCGACCGCCTGTTCGAAGCCGTCGGTCTGCGGCCCGAGCAAAAGCGCCTGTTTCCGCACCAGTTTTCAGGTGGCCAGCGTCAGCGCATCGGGATCGCCCGCGCCCTCAGCACCCAACCCGATGTGATCATCTGTGACGAGGCTGTCTCGGCGCTGGATGTGGCCGTTCAGGCCCAGATCCTTAATCTTTTGCGCCGGTTGCAAGCGCAATTCGGGCTGACCTATGTTTTCATCAGCCATGATCTGGGCGTGGTGCAGCATATGTGTGACAGCGTCGCGGTCATGTATATGGGCAAGGTGGTCGAGCACGCGGACAGGCTGTCACTCTTCAATTCGCCGCTGCATCCCTACACGGCGGCTCTGCTGTCGGCTGTGCCCTCGGTTGACGCCGAAGTCCGCCGCAACGCCCGCCGCATTCTCATCCCGGGCGATCCTCCAGATCCGCTTGCCCTGCCGAAAGGATGTCGCTTTGCCTCGCGGTGTCCCGCCGCAAAGCCTGTGTGCTCTGACATGTCGCCGGACCTGCTCGATCACGGGGGCAACCACCGGGTGGCCTGCACGCGGGTCACGGAGGGCATGAATCCCATTTTCGAAACCCGAGAGCCGATTTGAAACCCACCATGCAGGCAACAGCCGTGCAAGCGATCCTGTCATGCCGGAGCGGCAATAATCTGGACTTTGTGCCAAGCTTCAAGACCGCCGCGCGCCTCACGTGACGCGTTCACGCGAAGTATAGGGCGCAATTCGCCAAGATGTGGCGGCCGGGGGCCGCTACCGTATGATATAGGCTCACCTTACCACGCGAACCTCCACCTTTCAGAATGCAGTGCCGTGGCGCTATCGGCTTTGCAGGGCTCTCAGTGCTTGTAGGGTAGCGCTGGCGATACATGCGTCGGGGCCTGCACCTTTGATGCGCTACGTGCCAGATGCAGGAACGCTTGGCCTACCTGCTCCGCAAGATAGACGATGCCATAGACTGCGGAAGCGTTGATCAAAGTGCTGGCAAACAGCGCCGCATCATCGCGGTCGCGTGCCGCTGCGGAGGCAATCAGACTGGCAAATACACTCTCGTCACCGCCGAAGCACTTGCAGCCCATGCCATGACGCATGACGGGTCTGCGGGCATTGCGCAGAAAGGACGACATCAATGCATCAAAATCCCCGGCAGCAGCCTCGCCCGCCGTGTCTCCCATGACAAGCCGGAAGTCCTCGGCGATGATCTGACGTGCGGACTCCCCATCGCACCAGGCGCGCAAATAGATGATCGCCGCAAGATCGACCGCTGGCAGTTCATGCAGCTGGCCCACCGGCGCCGCACCTCTTTGCGGCGAGGCAGCGGGACGGTCCTGCGGGAATTCGAACCGCATCTTCATTTGGTCAGGATCAACTTGCCTGCACGCGTGATGCGCAGGGTGTAGGTTTGACCATCCAATACCAGATGCGCCTGATCACCGCAGCGGGTCAGGTTGCGCACGTCATGGGTTGGTAACGCGCCGTCCTGTGCGTTCGCTGTTTGCGACGGATTGCTGAGTGTGCTCATCTCGCCGCCTCCACAAAATCAAGCAGACGCTGCAAGATGTCCATATTTCGGCGCGTAAAAGGCTGTGCGGTTGCTCCGGCGGTATTCACTGCGGACATGTAGTACTTCCTCATTGGAACGGGAATCCTGGCTGCCTGCAGGGTAGCTTGGACGTTTTTCAATTTCTGACTAAATCAGTAAGATTTGTCAAGTAAGTACTTTATTGTTTCAGTCAGGTATTTGCTTGCTCACCTTGGGATGCACACAACTGCCGTGGAAATCCACCGCATCCGGCCTACTCTGTTATCAATTTTGCCACGTCTAGCGCCATGGAAACAGGGCTCAGCTCTGTCGCCTTAGCGTGCGCCAACACCGCAAAACGCTGATGGTTTTGAGGGTTGCCACCCCCAGCATCACGGCCAGCGCCCATTTGGAGACGGTCTCCATCGCGCCGTCGATCAAAAGCGCGTGGACAACCGTCCCCGTCACGACGATGACCACCAATGCAGTGTGAACCACGCGCCAGGCGCCCAGAGAAAACCGGCGGCGCAGGGCCGCAACCACTCCGGCCGCAAACAGCGCCCACATCGCTGCAACCCCCCAGAGCGAGAACGGCGTCGGCGACCTCAGCAAGAGCACGTCGACCACATCTGGCGGGCTAGTGATCCACAGACCTGCCACATGCGCCACGACAGCCAGAATGAGGAAAACCCCGATACGACGGTGAAGCCTGCGCGACCGATGTGCCGTAATGCCGGGAAGCAGGCGTGCGGCCATCAAGGGCTGAAGCAGCATCAGCGCCATTGCCACGATGCCCGCAAATCCTGCGGCGACATAAATCGGCCCCCGCCATTGAAGCAGCGGGCTGAACGCCGCTGCCACAACTGGCACAGCAAGTGCGACCACTACAGCAGCCCAGATCGACATCGTGCGCAGTGTCATGGCTCTACCGCGCGTCGCGTCCGTCAAACCGGTTTAAGAACGAACGTGACATCAAGGCTGGTGTCGCTGGCGTTCCGCATCACGGGCCGCAGGAAAACAGTCTCGAAATCACCGCTGTCATAGGCGAGATGCCCGTGCGCCTGACCGAAAGCGGGGACAATCTGCGGCATTTCCAACCGGAACACGCCATTCTCATCGGTGAGCGTGGCACCATGGCTCTCGGGATCACGCTCGTGGCCTTCGGTCGTATGCGCCCAAACCTGAATGCGCTGCCCTGCCAGAGGCGCGCCGTCGCCTGCGCGCAGGACCTTGCCGGTCATCCAGAAGCCGCCCCCGCCGATCCGGTCAACCACAGGCGCGCCGGGGCGGTAATTGTTGGCCCCGCCGCGCATGGTGGGCGTTGGCGCCACGCCTTGAGCATGGGCGCGCCCTGCAAGGCCAGAAACGCCCGCTACCGCGACGCCCTGCGCCAGCAGGGACCGGCGGGAAAGCAAATGCTTTGACATGATAAAACTCCTTTTTGACTTGGGGCCGAATTTGACTTGAGGTCGAACCGCAACACAGCCCGACGTGTCTAGGTCAGGTATCTGTTGAACCAGTCTATGGTCCGGTCCCACGCGAGCGATGCCTTCTCCTCGTCGTAGCGTGGCGTACTGTCATTGTGGAAACCGTGGTTCGCACCCTCATAGATATGCGCTTCATATGTTTTGTTGTTCGCCTTCAGCGCCGCCTCAACCTCGGGCCATGTGGCGTTCACACGCTCGTCCAGCTCCGCGAACTGGTAAAGAAGCGGTGCCTCGATTTTCGGCACATCCTCGACAGATGCCTGCCTGCCATAAAACGGCACACCGGCAGACATTTCGGGATAAGCCACGGCAAGCGCGTTCACCACGCCACCGCCATAACAAAAACCAACGGCACCGACCTTGCCCGTGCTGTCCTCGCGTGTCAGCAGATGCTCGAACCCCGCGAAAAAATCATTCATCAGCTCGGTGCTGTCCACGGTCCGTTGAAGTTCGCGCCCGTCCGCGTCATTGCCAGGATAGCCACCGACCGACGTCAGGCCATCAGGCGCAAGCGCCATGAAGCCTGCTTTGGCCACACGGCGCGCCACATCTTCGATATAGGGGTTGAGACCGCGGTTCTCGTGGATCACCAGCACTGCGGGCAGGGGCGTCTCGACCCCCGCAGGGCGCACCAGATACCCGCGCACATCGCCGGTGCCGTTGGGCGAAGGATAGGTGATATAGTCCGCAACGATGTCAGGGTCGTTGAACGATACCTGCTGCGCCTGGGCGTAGTTGGGGCTCAGCATGTTCAGCAGCGTCAGCGCCGTCGCACCGCCCACCGCATAGCGGCCTGCGCGGTCCAGAAACTCGCGTTTGGTGATCTTGCCATGGGCGTAGAAATCATAGAGGTCCAAAAGACCCTGATCAAAATCTTTTGCAGTCATGCGCGTCATCTGCGGAAACTCCTCTGATCCGATATTCTGGAACAAAGGTAGCGCAGTTGTGACATTTCAAAATAACAACTTGGTGTGCTGCGGGATCATGTGGCGAATATCCGCGCGCCTTGGCCTGCGTTATGGCCGCTGCGCGCGGTCCTTTTCCAGCCTCCTCTTTTCGACGTCATCAAGGGCGCGCAGGATATCGAGGTCGCGCATCGGATCGCCCAAGGCACGGCGGCGCGTGCGGGGTCTCTCCCCAATACTGCCCGCCGCGCCCCGTCCACCTGTCCGGCTTAGGGAGGTTTCGAACGTGATGTTCAGGCTGGCCGCCTAGAGACAGCCAGTCAGCGTGACCGCCAGATTGCGGATCATCTGTGGATAAAGCGCGGGACCAACCTCGAGCTCCGAACCGAGAGGGTCCATCACGCCTGTCGCGGCCTGCGTGCCGTCCATCACCGTGGCAATCAGACCCGCATTGAATTGCGGCTCAGCCAGCACACAGTCGATCCCTTCATTGGCAATCCGTGTGCGGATTTCACCGATCCGCGCAGGGCTGGGGTCGCTCGCATCGCTGAGGGAAATAGCACCCGCCGCCGGGAAGTCGAAGTCGGACTCAAAATACTGGTATGCATCGTGAAACACCACGAACTGCGCGCCCCGCACCGGCTCCAGCAGCGTCTTTACCTCCGCATCAAGCGCGGCAAGCTCCGCGCGGCCCGCAGCGGCGTTGGCGAAATAAGCCCCCGCATTCTCCGGATCAACGGCCGAAAGTTGACCTGCAATCGCATTCAGCCAAGTTGCTGCGTTCTGTGTGGACAGCCACGCGTGGGAATCTATTGTGGTGTCGTCGTGGCCTGCGTGATCATCATGATCATCGTGATCACCATGATCATCGTGATCGGCATGATCGTCATGGCCCGCATGTTCGTCGTGATTTGCATGATCCGTATGGCCTGCGTGATCCTCGTGCCCTGCCTCTCCGGCATGTTCCTCATGACCCTCTTCGCCATGCACATGTTTTTCGAACAATGCAGTGCGCCGCGACTCCAGCGTAATCGTGCCATCGACCCTCAGCAATTCGACCACAGCCGCATCCGCCGCAAGCGTGCCCACCGCTTCCCCAAGCCATGGTGACAGGCGCGACCCAACCCAGAACACCACATCAGCCTCTTGCAGGGCTGACGCCTCGGACGGGCGCAACGCGTATTCATGCGGGCTGCCGCCAGGCTGCACAATGAGGTCCGGCGCACCCACGCCCTCCATCACACGCGCGACCAGCGAATGAATCGGAGCGATGTCGGCAGCAACACGAGGCACCTCGGCCAGCGCGGTGGTGGTGAGCAATGCGCCCGTGACGGTAGCGGCAAGGAGTGTTCTGGACATGGGGTTCCTCATGTGATTATATAACATTTCGCCTTTCGTAGTGGAAATGTTATAATATGACAAGTGGCCCCAACGACCTTTCGCAGAAATCCGGCCCGCCGCTGGGTTTTGCGCGACATGACCACGCCCACTGTGTTGAAAGCGGGCTGTCTGCTGCAGATGCCCGCTGCGCCAGCGAGGGGCTGCGCCTGACGGCGGTGCGCCGAAAGGTGCTGGAGATTCTGTTGCAGGAACACCGCGCAGTTGGTGCCTATGCGATCCTCGACCGGTTGCGCGAGGACGGCTTCAGCTCGCAGCCTCCAGTCGCCTACCGCGCGCTGGATTTTCTGGTCGCAAATGGCCTTGCCCATAAGATCGAGCGGCTCAACGCTTTCATCGCCTGCGCCCACCCCGATGAGGCACACGCGCCTGCCTTCATGATTTGCCGCCTCTGCGACGCAGTGGCCGAGGCACAATCAAGCCCCGCGCGCGGCGCACTGGGCGAAGCGGCGCGCGCGACCGGGTTTGTCATCGAGCGGACCGTGGTGGAGGCCGAAGGTGTCTGCCCTGCCTGCACGGAAAAGGCCGCATCATGAGCCTTGTGAGCGTCGAAGACGTCAGCATCAAGTATGGCGCCAAGACCGTTCTGGCCCATGTCTCGCTGAACGTAGAGCCGGGCGAGATTGTCACCATCGTGGGGCCGAACGGATCGGGCAAGACCAGCTTGCTGCGCGCGATCATCGGCGCGGTCGAACCGGCGCAGGGGCGGGTTGCGCGTGACCCTGCAGTGCGGATCGGCTACGTCCCGCAGAAGCTGCACATTGACCCTACCCTGCCCATGACCGTCGCGCGTTTTCTGGCGTTGCCCGGCCGTTCCGCCCCTGCCGGCATCGCCGAAGCGCTGGCGCAAGCCGGTGTGCCGGACCTGTCGGGCGCGCAGATGTCGCAGCTGTCGGGGGGGCAGTTCCAGCGGGTTCTGCTGGCCCGCGCGCTGATCAGCAAGCCGCATCTGCTGTTGCTCGACGAGGCGACACAAGGGCTGGACCAGCCCGGCTCTGCCGCGTTCTATCAACAGATCGAGCAGGTCCGCCGCGATACCGGCTGCGCTGTGCTGATGATCAGCCACGAATTGCACGTGGTGATGAGCGCGTCTGACAGGGTTGTGTGCCTCAACGGACACGTCTGCTGTCAGGGCACGCCTGAGGTTGTTGCCTCTGCCCCCGAATACCGCGCGCTGTTCGGGTCGGGTACCATGGGTGCGCTGGCACTTTACCGGCATGACCATGATCACACCCATTCCCACGACCATAGCCGGAGTGCCGCCGAATGATGCTGGACGATTTCATGGTGCGCGCGACGCTTGCAGGCGTTGGGGTGGCGCTGGCCGCGGCGCCGCTGGGCTGTTTCGTTGTCTGGCGGCGTATGGCGTATTTCGGTGATGCCACCGCCCATGCGGCGATCCTTGGCGTGGCCCTGTCGCTGGCGCTGTCGATCTCCGTCTTTGCGGGCGCGCTGGCCGTTGCACTGATCATGGCGCTGACGGTGAACCTGCTGACCGGGCGCGGCTATGCGATGGACACACTGCTGGGCGTGCTCGCGCATTCCGCGCTGGCCTTCGGGCTGATTGCTGTGTCCTTCCTGTCGGGGATCCGAATTGACCTGATGGCCTATCTGTTCGGCGATATCCTTGCGGTGTCGCGGGGTGATCTGGCGGTCATTTGGGGCGGGGCTGCGCTGGTGGTCGCGCTGGTCGGCTGGCGTTGGTCCGCCTTGCTGACCGCCACGTTGAACGAGGATCTGGCCTATGCCAGCGGCATCGACCCCAAGCGCGAGCAGCTGGTGCTGACCCTGGCGCTGGCCATCACTGTGGCGGTCGCGATCAAGGTGGTGGGCGTGTTGTTGATTGCCGCGATGCTGATCATTCCCGCCGCCGCAGCGCGCCCGCTCAGCCGCACACCCGAGGGCATGGCACTCGTCGCCGCCATGATCGGCAGCGTGTCAGCACTGGTCGGCCTGCGCGCGGCCTATATCCTTGACACGCCCGCTGGTCCGTCCATCGTGTGCGTCGCCGCGCTGATCTTCGCGGCGCTCAGCCTTGTCAGCAGTTTACGCCCCGCCACCAGATAATCCACACCCCCAAAGGAATTGACATGAAACGCTCACCCCTTCTCATTGCTCTTCTTCTGCCTGCCGCTGCTTTTGCACAGGAAACCCGTGATCTGGGCGCACACGCGCATGGCCACTCCACCCTCAACATCGCGGTAGAGGGCAACCGCATCGCGATGGAGCTGGAAGCCCCCGGCGCGGATATCACCGGCTTTGAATACGCCGCCAAAAGCGCGGAGGACCGCGCCAAGCTGGAAGCCGCCATTGCCGAGCTGTCCAAGCCGCTGTCACTGTTTGTGCTGCCAGAGGCTGCGGGCTGCACCGTGGTGTCCTCTACCGCCGGTCTGCACGGCGGCGGGCAGGATCACGCGGGCCATGATCACGGCGATGAGGCGGAAGAACACGCAGGCCATTCAGAATTCCACGTGGAATACATGCTGGCCTGCGACAACCCTGCCGCCATTGACCGGATCGAGTTCACTTTCTTCCAGACCTTCCCCAATGCGCAGGAAGTCGATGTGCAGATGATCTCGGACATGGGCGCGCAGGGGTTCGAGGTCACGCGCGATGCACCCGTACTGGACCTGTCAGGCCTGATCTGACGGCGCGGCGACATGGTGGACACACCCCCTGCCCTCGCGATTGACAGCGTTGCCTTCCGCTGGGCGGGGCGCGCGGCCTTTGGGTTGCACGTGCCGGAGTTTCACATCGCAGGTGGCGCGCGTGTACTGTTGCTGGGTGAAAGCGGGTCGGGGAAATCCACCCTGCTGTCGCTGATCTGCGGGATCAACGCGCCTGACACCGGTTCCATTCGGGTGAACGGGACTGCGATGTCCACTATGAGCGCCGCCGCGCGTGACCGCTTCCGCGCCGAACACATCGGCATCGTGTTCCAGCAATTCAACCTGCTGCCCTATGCCTCACCGCTGGACAATATTCTGCTGCCTCTGCGCTTTGCCCCCGCCCGCCGCGCCCGCGTGGGCGATGCGCGCGCGGCGGCGCTGGCGCTGACAGATGCGCTCGGCCTGCCACGTGCAGCGATGACGGCGGCCACCGCCGACCGTCTAAGCGTGGGGCAACAGCAGCGGGTGGCAGTGGCGCGCGCGCTGATCGGTGCACCTGCGCTGATCGTCGCGGACGAGCCTACCTCGGCGCTGGACGCCGCCTCGCAGGCCAGCTTCCTCGACCTGCTGTTTGCCCAATGCACCGCCGCCGGATCCACCCTGCTGATGGTCAGCCATGACGAAAGGCTAGCCCCCCGCTTCGACCGCAGTGTTCGGATGACCGACATCGCCCCCCTCACGCGGGGGGCCGTCACATGATCCTGCTCCGCCTTGCCCTGCGCAGCCTCGCGGCGCGCCGCCTGACCGTCGGACTGACCATCTTTGCCGTCGCCCTGTCCGTCGCGCTGTTTCTGGGGGTGGAGAAAGTGCGCACGGGGGCGCGGGCCAGCTTTGGCGATACGATTTCCAACACCGATCTGATCGTCGGGGCGCGGTCGGGGTCCGTGCAGTTGCTGCTATATTCGGTGTTCCGCATCGGCAACGCCACCAACAACATCAGTTGGGAAACCTATCGCGACATCGCCGCGCGCCCCGAAGTGGACTGGATCGTGCCCATATCATTGGGCGACAGCCACCGGCAGTTTCGCGTGATGGGGACAACGGCGGAATATTTCGAGCGGTATAAATACCGAGGCGGCAGGGCGCTGGCCTTCGACGAAGGCCGCGCGTTTGATGATCTGTTCGATGCGGTGATCGGGGCGGATGTGGCAGCGGCACTGGGATACCGGCTGGATGATCCGCTGGTGGTGGCGCATGGGGTGGCATCTTTTGTCAGCCATGACAACCAGCCGTTCCGGGTGGCGGGGATACTGGAGAAAACCGGCACGCCCGTGGACCGCACAGTGATCGTAAGCCTTGAGGCGATCGAGGCGATCCATGTGGACTGGCAAGGCGGGGCGCAGCGGCCCGGGACAGGCACCGCGCCTGACCGCATCCGCCAGATGGATCTCACCCCTTCCGCCGTGACCGCCGCGATGATTGGCGTAAAATCCCGTCTCCAGATCTTCAGCCTCCAGCGCGCCCTGAACGAATACCCGTCCGAGCCCCTGCTGGCCGTCCTGCCCGGTGTCGCCCTGCAAGAGTTGTGGAGCATCGTCGGCATTGCCGAGACGGCGCTGATCGCGGTGTCCGGCATGGTGGTGGCCACCGCCCTGCTGGGCATGGCCGCGATGATCTTTTCCGGCCTGAACGAGCGACGCCGCGAGATGGCCATCCTGCGCGCAGTGGGCGCGCGGCCCCTGACAATCATGGGGCTGCTGATGCTGGAGGCGGTGTTGATGGCGGTGATTGCCGCAGCACTTGGCGTGGCCCTGCTCTACACGGGATTGTGGGCCCTGCGCCCTTACGTGGATAGCGCATACGGGCTATACTTGCCGTTGGAAACGCTGTCCGCCCGTGAGGGTCTGGTACTGGGGGCCGTGGTGCTGGCCGCCGCAATAACCAGCCTGTTTCCCGCCCTGCGCGCCTACAGGCTGTCGCTGAGTGACGGTATGACTGCCAGAAATTGATCCATTCAGGGAGCCCGCATATGACCATGACACGACGCGAGACGCTTTTGACACTCGCCGCTCTGCCTGCCCTCGGGGTTGCCACGCCGTTGGTGGCGCGCTCCGCCAGGCAGATTGGCTGGGCCGATCTGATCCCGCCGGGTGTGCCGCCGGCGGAAATCGTCAGCGAAGGAACGGTGGATGCCATCAAAGACATCTGGCGGCCCGTTTTCGATGAAAATGCAACCCGCTTCAACACAGAGCTCAGCGGCGTAAATGTCCGTATGCCGGGCTATATGCTGCCCCTTGCCACCAGCGGCAGCGGCGTGACGGAATTCATCCTCGTGCCCTACGCAGGTGCCTGCATCCATGTACCGCCACCTCCGCCCAACCAGTTGGTATTCGTCACAACCGAGCGCCCGTGGAATGCGCAAGTGATGTTCGAGCCTGTCTGGGTCACGGGCCCCCTAGCGATTGACCCGATCAGCACCAATCTGGCCGATATCGGCTACAGCATGCAGGCCGATCTGATCGAGCTTTATGAATGGAAATAACATGATGCCCACTCTGACCACCCGCCGCAGCGCGCTGGCTGGCCTGGCCGCTTGGCTGGTGTTCCCCGTGGCCGCGCGCGCGCGGGAGGATTTTATTGATCTCGACTGGGTGGACCTCATCCCGCCCGGCAAGGAAAATATCGAACAACGCCTGCAAGTCATGGGCATCCTGCCCCACGACGAGATGTCGACGCTGCGCGGGCAGCAGCCGCCCTCGTCCGGCGTGCGCACGGATTTCAACGGCAAGGTCATACGGCTTCCCGGCTATATGATCCCGCTGGGGACCAGTGCGGCAGGTGTGACCGAATTTATTCTGGTGCCCTATGTCGGCGCCTGCATCCATGTCCCCCCGCCGCCTGCAAACCAGCTGGTGTTTGTGACTACGGGCACGCCCTATGAAAGCTCCGGGTTGTTCGAGGCGGTAAATGTGACCGGCATGTTCGGCACCGCCGCGACAAGTACCCAGTTGGGTGACATCGGCTATGCCCTGTCCGCAGACCGGATCGAGCCGTTTACCCGATAGCACACCAAGTAAGGACTACAAAATGTGGGAAGAACGCTTTGCCAAAGAGGGATATCTGTTCGGGAAGGAACCGGTGCCGTTTCTAATCAGGCACGCGGGCCTCTTTGAGAAAGGGCAATCGGTTCTCTCGATCGCCGAAGGCGAAGGGCGAAACGCTGTGCATCTTGCCAAACAGGGACTGGACGTGACGGGAGTTGAATTTGCACCCTCCGCCGTGGCCAAGGCGGAGAAACTGGCAGCCGAGAATGATGTATCCCCGACCTTCATCCAGTCAGATCTTTTTTCGTGGGAATGGCCGCAGGGTGCGTTCGACATCACGATGGGCCTGTTCTTCCAATTCACGGGACCCGAGCAGCGTGACATCTTGTGGCGCAACATGCGCCGCGCCACGCGGGCTGGCGGGCTGGTGATGATCCACGGCTACACGCCCGAGCAGTTGAAGCATGGCACGGGCGGACCGCCCCACGCCGAGAACATGTACACCCCTGCCGACTTTGCGGAGGTCTTTGACGGTTGCGATGTTCTGGTCTGCGAGGAATACGAGGCAGAGCAGCGCTCGGGCTCCGCGCATGTGGGCATGTCGGCGCTGATTGATTTCATCGCCCGTATACCGGATTGAGACGGCGTCATCAGCTGGCACCCCGGTATCATCCGCCGCCAGTCTTGCGGCGCATGGCCCGTTCATAGAGTGCGGGCGAGGCACGCATCAGCCACGCCGCCATCCGCGCCACACGCCCCACCGGAATAAACGCCTGTTCTTTCTCAAGTCCGCGCAAGATGATCGCGGCTGCATCCTGCGCGCTCATGTAGTCAATCCCGTCCACCGCCGATCCAGGGCGCACGGTGCCATCCGGCGCCGGTGCGGCGTTGCCGATGTTGGTGGCCACAAAACTGGGGGCGGCGATCAGGCAGCGCACGCCGTGCGGCAATTCTTCGGACCGCAGCGAGGAGAAGAAACCCTGCATCGCGTGCTTTGACGCCGCATAGGCCGTTCGGTTGTGCAGCGGTGCGAACCCCGCAACCGAGGAGATGGCCAGATGCGTGCCACGGCTTTTGCGCACTGCCGCCAGAAAACCCTGTGCCATCGCAACGGCCGCAAAATAATTGATCTCGAACAGGCGGCGGTGGCTGGCGGCATCCTGCGCGGCAAAAGGTCCGATCAGCGACACGCCCGCGTTGTATACCACCAGATCAATCGAGGGGCGTGCGGTGATGACTTTTGCCACCGCTTGGTCCAGCGCGGCCTTGTCGGTCAGATCGACCACTACGGGCGTGCGGCTTTCCGAGGCCTCCAGCCCTTTGATGTCTTTATCCATCAGCACGCAGTGCCAGCCTGCCGCCTCCAGCCGCTCCGCCAGCGCGCGGCCCAAGCCACCGTTCCCGCCCGAGATGACTGCGGTCCTCACAGGCCCGCCTCACGCTGCCACAGCGAAAATACTTCGGCCGAGGTCCGCTCAGGCGCATAGCCGAACACGGATTTGAGCCGCGCATTGTCCAGCACAGGGCGGTATTGCAAGAACCGCACCTGCTCTGGCCCATACTGAGACAAGCCCAGCGGACGGGCCACGCCCAGCGCGCCCTTCAAAACCCACGCAGGCAGCCGCAGCACGGGTTTGCCCAAGGCACGCGCCAGATCATCCACCGACATCCAGCCATCCCCCGCCACGTTGAAAATCCCCGCCGGTCCATCCGTTGCCGCGCGCGTCAAGATGCGGGCAAGGTCGCGGGTCCAGATAAACACAAAAGGGCTGTCACTGCCCCGGACCGCCAGCAACCGTTTGCGGCGGAATAACGCGGTGATCTGGTTGTCGGTCCCTGCACCGAGCACGGTACCAACGCGCAGAACCACCTGCTCCAATTGCGGATGGTCGCTGCGCGCCTGCGCCAGCACTTCTTCAACCTGCCGCTTGTGATCGGCATAGGCGAATTCGGGGTTGCCACGGCAGGGGGCGTCCTCGGTCAGAGGCACGGGGTTGTCCGGGTGATAGCCATAGGCCGCACCCGAACTGGTAACCACCAGCCGCCGCACCCCATGCGCCACGCAGGCGTCCAACACATTGCGCGTGCCGGTCACGTCCACGGCAAAGGCCTGCGCGCGGCTCATACCTTTGGGCGGGGTGACAATAGACGCAAGGTGGACCACAACATCAGGACGCACTGCGCCGATAACCGCGTCAGGATCGCGCCCCGTCACGTCCATCCGGCGAAAGGGGATGCCGTCCGGCAAGCCGGTGGCTGCCAGATCGGTGGCGGTCAAATCGCCCTCGGGCAGCGATTGCACCAATGCCCGCCCGACCATGCCGGCCGCACCCGTGACCAGAATACGGCTCATGGCGTCACATCCCTGCGCGACATCAGCGCAGCAAGCGCAAGACCGGACACCGCATGCCAGATTCCCCAGAACGCCGCCACAATCGCCATACCGCCAAGACCTCCGAAAAAGCCGAAGATCAGGACCAGCCCGAGGCCCGAGTTCTGGATCCCGGTTTCAATCGTCACAGCGCGGCGGTCAAACGGGCTGAGCCCTGCAATCGTGGCAATCGCATAGCCGCCGCCCAGGCCCAGCGCGTTATGCACAATCACCAGCCCCGCGATGCCGCCCGCAAAGGCAATGAACAACGGCCAGTTGGCGGCAAGGGCAACGGCGACAAACCCCACGAAAATTGCCATCGACAGCCATTGCAGCGGCTTGCGCAACTTTGCTGTCACATCGGGACGTCTGGCGTTGAGCGTTACCCCCAACACCAGCGGCAGGACCAGCATCAGCCCTACGGTGATCGCAATGCTGACCGGATCAATCTCGGTCGCGCGCAAAATGGCTGCCGAGGGGGCATACAGGCCACCCCAGAAGGCGATATTCAGAGGCGTCAGCGCAATCGCGCCCACAGTCGCAAAAGCAGTCATCGACACAGACAGCGCCGCGTTCCCGCCCGCACGATGGGTGATGAAATTCGAGATATTGCCCCCCGGACAAGCCGCGACAAGGATCAGGCCCAGCGCCACAGACGCCTGCGGCTGCGCAACCAACACCAGCCCGAAGGTCAGCGCGGGCAGCAGCAGAAACTGCGAGATCAGGCCGACCATCAAAGGTTTCGGCGATTGCGCCAGTGCCCTGAAATCGCGCGGCCTGAGATCAATCGCGATGGAGAACATCACCACCGCAAGAATGGCATTCAGCAAGGTCAGCGCGCCTGCAGAGAAGTCGAGAACGGCCTCGTCGATCATGACTGCGCGCCCGCCAGCCTGCCCGCCCATTGGGTCACCGCCTTGCGGTAGGTCGCCTTGTCCACGTAATAGGCCATGCGCGGCAGGTCGATATAGCTCATGCCGCCAGTCGCGCGCTCGAACCCTTGCGCCTTGGTCTTTTGCAGCGCCAGCGCCTCGCTGCTTTGCGTCCGCAAGCCCTTGATATACCGCACGACCATCTCCGCCTGCTCATGCCGCCCCTGCCAGCCGAGGCCCGACGCCTCGACCATGCCCAGAACGAAGATATCATCGCGCTCGGGGTGCATGCAGTTGAGGTAGAGGTGCGGCGCATCGCCCTGCCAGTTCAGGTGCGCCTTGTCGATGAACGGATAGTCCAGCTTGTACCCTGTGGCGGCGAGGATCATGTCATAGTCCGCGCGCGTGCCGTCCTTGAAATGCACTGTATTGCCTTCAAAGTAGTCGATGTCAGGCCTTATTTTTATGTCCCCGTGCCCCGCATGGTAGAGCACAAGCGAATTGACGACCGGATGGCTCTCGTAGAGTTTGTAGTCCGGTTTCGGGAAGCCGTATTTTTGCGGATCGCCCACGAACAATTTCAGGATCGCCCCATCCACGATCCGCTTCAACGCCATAGGCAGCTTTATCGCGCCGCCCATCGTATCCGCCGGTCTGCCAAAGACGTATTTAGGGACGAAGTAATACCCGCGCCGCATCGACAGATCGCACGACGCGGCGTGGTGGATTGCATCCACCGCGATGTCGCAGCCGCTGTTGCCCGCGCCGATGATCAACACCCGCTTGTCGGCAAACTGGCTGGCATGTCGGTATTGGGATGAGTGGATCAGCTCGCCGGTGAAATCGCCTGTGAATGCCGGCATATTCGGCGTGCTGAGCGTGCCGTTGGCGATCAGAACGCCCGCGAAGTCCTCCGTATGCTCGCCCGCATCGTCGCTCCAGGTGATCCGCCAGCCGTCATCCGGCCCGCCCAGCGGGGTACAAGACAGCACTTTCGCGCCAAAGCGGTAGTGCTTTTCCAGATCGAAGTGTTTGACGAAGTCCTGAAAATACCGCTTCATCTCGCGGTGAGACGGGTACTCGGCCACGTCGTCACGCATCGGGAAATCGGTGAATTCCGTCATCGTCTTGGAGGAGATCAAGTGCGCCGTCTCATACATCGTGGACAGCGGGCCGTCGATGTCCCACAGGCCGCCTACGCCTGCGTTCAGCTCGAATCCCTGAAACGCGATCCCGTGTTCCACCAACAGTTTGGCCGCTGCCAGCCCCATCGGCCCCGCCCCGATCAGGGCCAGCCGGTTTTCTGCGTCTCCCATCGCGTCCTCCCGTGTTGCCCTTAACTTGAACAAATGTTCAATTTATGGCAAGGTGTTTTCATGACAAAGGCTCAAGCCACTGGAAAACCGAGACAAAGAGCCCCCTCGAAGCGGGCGCTGGCCACGCGGACGCGGGTGTTGGACGCCGCAGAGAAGGTGTTTGCCGACCGGGGATTCGACGGTGCTACAATCCGCATGATCGCGACCGAGGCGGGTGAGCCTTTAGGGACGATCCACCACCACGGCGGCGGCAAGGACGCGTTGTTCCGGCAAACCGTAGCCCGACGCGCAGCGACGCTTTCGCAGGCACGGCTGGAAGCACTGGCACGGCTGGAGGCGCCAGCCACCATGGAGGCTGTACTGGAAGCGTTTATCCGCCCTTTCTTCGATCTGGCCGTGCAGGAGCCACGCTGGCGCAATTATGCCAGGCTGGTTGCGTTTGTATCGGTAGATGACCGCTGGCGCGCTCTGTCAGCCGAGTGTTTCGATCCCACCGCAGAGGTATTTCTTGCAGAGATCAAGCACCTTGCGCCCCACGCAACACCGCAGCAGACGGCCGAGGCCTTTGTTTTTACCGTCGCTGCGATGCTGGCGCTGCTGACCTCGCAAGGGCGGATCAGCGATCTGGCAGGCGGCAGCCCGGCGCCACCTGCGCGGATCGACCATCTGGTGGCGTTCTGCGCCGCAGGGTTTACGGCCTAGAATACAGGCACAGCGTTCGCCCGTCACAGGCGCGGCATCCCTTGTGTCTGGCTGCGTCAAGCAGGCCACCCAACTGTTGCCAAAATGTCTGTTTCCCTCACCGCTCTGGCGTGTAAACCTGATCTCGCCACCCTCCAAAGCCGAAAGTTCACACATGTCACACATCTTCCCACGTCATTGCCACTCGGACCTGCCGATGGCCGTCAGCGGCGATGGCTGCTTTTTGATCGACCAAAACGGCAAGCGTTATTTTGACGGCTCCGGTGGGGCTGCGGTGTCTTGTCTGGGGCACTCCAACGCGCGTGTGATACAAGCGCTCAAGGATCAGGCGGATACGCTGGCCTATGCGCACACCAGCTTTTTCACCACCGCCCCTGCCGAAGAGCTGGCCGATCTGCTGATCGCCCATGCGCCCGGTGATCTGGACCGCGTCTATCTGTTGTCCGGCGGATCAGAGACTGTGGAGGCGGCAATCAAGCTGGCGCGCCAGTTCCATCTGGAAAACGGCGAGCCAGAGCGCAAGCATCTGATCGCGCGGAGGCAAAGCTATCACGGCAATACGCTAGGCGCGCTGGCCGCAGGGGGCAACGCATGGCGGCGCCAGCAGTTTGCGCCGCTGCTGATTGACGTGAGCCACATCGCGCCCTGCTATGAATACGCAGAACGCCACGCGGACGAGACCCTGCACGACTACGGCCAGCGCACTGCGAACGAGCTTGAGGCCGAGATCCTGCGTCTGGGGCCGGAAAACGTCATGGCGTTTCTGGCGGAGCCTGTGGTGGGGGCCACCCTTGGCGCGGTGCCGCCGGTAGAAGGTTATTTCAAACGCATCCGCGAGATTTGCGACCAATACGGTGTGTTGCTGATCCTCGACGAGGTGATGTGCGGCATGGGGCGCACCGGCCACATGTTTGCCTGTGACGCCGAAGGCATCGCCCCCGATATCCTGTGCATCGCCAAAGGTCTGGGTGCCGGATACCAGCCCATTGGTGCTATGATGTGTACAGCGCGCATCTATGATGCCGTGGCAGCAGGTACTGGATTTTTCCAGCACGGACACACCTACATCGGGCACCCCATTGCCGCCGCCGTCGGCTGTGCGGTAATCAAGGAGATGCTCGAGAATGATCTCTTCGCGCAGGTCCGCGCGCGCGGGGAGTACCTGAGCGCGCAATTGCAGCACCGCTTCGGGCAGCATCCTCATATCGGTGACATTCGCGGGCGCGGGCTGTTCCAGGGGATTGAGATCGTAGAGGACCGCGAAAGCAAAACGCCCTTTGACCCGGCGCGCGGGCTGGCAGGCAGGATCAAGAAAGCCGCCTTTGCCGAAGGGCTGGCGTGCTATCCGATGGCAGGCACGCGTGACGGGCGCTTGGGCGATCATGTGCTGCTAGCGCCCCCCTTCATCGCCACCGAGGCCGAACTGGACGGCGCGCTCGACAGCCTCGCACGGGCGCTGGACGCTGTGATCTAGGCCGCACCGGCGGATATCCACAGGACACGGGCCGCCGCGGGCAAAGCTTGATTGACTTTGCCCGGCGTCGGCCCCCAAAAAGCCTGTAAAAGCCCCATGTTCAAGAAAGCCGATGCCATGATCTCACACAGCACCGTTGCCGCCGAACTGGTGCGCGCCGTCTCGACGCATGAGGGCCTTTGCGCCATGGCAGATGACAGCACGCGGCTGACCTATGGCCAGCTGGGCAGCTTTACCGAAACCCTCGCTCCCGCTCTGAAGGAGGTTGAAGTTGTCGGCATCTTCGGCGCGCCGGGTGTGGCGATGGCGGCAGCCTGTGCGGCCTGCGTGATCCACGGCAAGCCCTTTGTCCATCTGGATCCGGCAATGCCGCAGATGGTGCTGCACAACATCATATCCGAATTGAACGTGGCGCTGGTGATCCGGTCCACAACTGCGGCCCCCGGCCATCTACCGGCAGAATGCAGGACGCTGGACGCGGTGACACTGATGGACCGGGTTGCCGCCGCACCCGCTGCCCCGCTGTCAGCCGCCACCGTTGCCGCGCAGGACGCAATCTATCTGGTGGCAACATCGGGCACCACGGGACGGCCCAAGTGCATCCCCGTGGCACAGGATGCGGCCTATCTGTCCTACGCATGGCGCGACGCCTATACGCCCTACACCCCCGGCATGCGTGTTGGCATCTACATCTTTGCGATTTGGGAAATGTTCCGCCCCCTGCGCCGCGGCGCCGAGCTCTGGTTCCCCGAGGCCAGCACCCTTATGGCGCCGCGCGGGCTTGCCGATTTCCTGATCCGCAACCGCATCGACGAGATGCTGTTCACCCCGTCCTTCTACGAGACATTCCTGACCACCATCAGCGCCGAGACCGGTGCACAGCTCCCGCTCAGCCGTGTGGTGCTGAACGGAGAGGTGGTCAGCGACGATCTGATCACAGCCTCCCTGCGCAAGGTGCCGCAGGCCGCCCTGTGGAACCTCTACAGCATCTGCGAGACCCATGACGTCTGCATGTCGCACTTGACCGCGCCCAGCGGCGGTGGCCCCGTGTCCGTGGGCGTGCCGATGGAGCATCTGCGCGCGATCATTCTGGACGAGGCCAACCAACCCTGCCCGCCCCGCACCCCCGGCCAGCTGCATTTCGAGGGGCCGCGCATGCTCGGCCCCGGGTATGTAAACCGGCCCGAGGAAACGCTGTTGCGCTTCCGCGAACTGGTCATCGACGGACAGAATATGCGGCTCTATGACACCGGCGATCAGGCGTGGCTGGACGAAGACGGCGCGCTGCACATCATCGGGCGCGTAGCGCATATGCTAAAGCTGCGCGGCTTTTCGATCCAGACGCGCGAGCTGACCGAGACAATGCGCGAGCGTCTGGACTTTGCCCAGGCTGTGCCATGGGTGGCCGAGGTGGGCACCCGGGGTCAATCGCTGATTTTCTACTTTGCCGCAGACACCGAACAGGCCCGCGCCAATGCCGAAACCTGGGGGATTGGTGCCGGCACCAACAGGATTCCGCCCGCGCTGGCGGCAGAGTTGCGCGCGGTCCTGCCAGCCTATTGCGTGCCTGCCTATCTGGTGCAACTGGACACCATCCCGCTGCATCCGGTGTCGGGAAAGGCCAACATGCGCGCCCTACCCCCCGTCACCGACAACGGGCAGAGCGATGCCATGGCCGAAGACGCCGTGATTGCGGCAGCCGCCCTTGCCATGGGCTGTGCGCCGGACCAGATAGACCCCGCCCGCAGCTTCCACGATCACGGGGGGGACTCGCTGATGTGTGTCACGCTGATGCTGGAGCTGGAGAAAACCTACGACCGCCCCGTCGATTTCGAGCTGGCGATGAACGTGCCGCTGCACCGGCTGGACCAGTTGCTGACGCAGGAGGCCGACGCGCCTGCGCCCATGGATGTGTTTGACCGCCCCGGCATCCTGCTGACCGGCGCTACCGGTTTTCTGGGCGCGCATGTGCTGGCGCAGGCCGCGCGCGGTCTGCCGGAGGGGCATGTTGTCTACTGCCTTGTGCGCGACAAACGGCGCGGGGCGCGCGACCGTCTGGCCGAGGTCACACAGGCGCATGGGGTAGATCCCGCGCGCTATGTCATGGTGGCGGGCACCCTAGATGCGCCCCGCTTCGGGCTGGCAACTGCCGCCTATGGCGCGCTCACCGCTCAGGTGAACACCGTTGTGCACTGCGCGGCGATGGTCAACATGGCCATCGGGCGGGCCGAAATGCTGGATTGGTCCGCGCGCGGCATCGCAACGGTGCTGGAGTTCTGCCGTCTGGCGGGCGCGGATCTGCGGTTTACCTCCTCCAGCGCTGTCTTCCCCGACAGGGGCGGGCCGTGGCCCGAAGGGCCAGCGCAGCTATGGGACGCCTGCACCGGCTATGGGGCGGCGAAGATCGCGGCAGAAGAAGCCATCGCCGCCTCCGGTATCGCCGCGGCAATCGTGCGCCTGCCCTCGCTCTATGACCTCGACACACCCAATCCGCGTGACATCTACGAGATCATTCTGGATGCATCCTTGCGCGCGGGTGTATTCCCCGAAGGCTTGCGCTTTCCGATGACAGACGTGACCGCCGCCGCGGCCTTCCTGCTGGGCGAGATTTCGGGGCCTGATACGCCGGTCTATAACCTGATGGCGGATGAGGGCGTGCGGATCACCGGCGCCGATGTGCTGCCGGTGGCCGGCTGGCTCGCAGCAGTGGATCTGCCCTCAGGCATCACCCGCGTTCTGGCAGAGTTTCCGGATACGCTGCGCGCCGATGCGGTGTTTGAAACAGCAGCGGCCCGTGCGGCCTGGGTCCGCGTGACAGGCCAACCCTATGAGGCAATCAGCGATGTGGACGCCCTGTTGGCCCGCCGCCGCGCACCCTACCAGAGCGATCCGGCGTTGACCTGAAAATCTTCCATGGTGATGGCGCGCGCAGCATCGCTGACCAGAAATGCGGCCAGCTCGGCGATCTCGTCGGGCTGGACCAGCTGGTGCTGCGGGTTCGACGCCTCATATTCAGCGCGGACCTCTTCACGCGACTTGCCGGTAGATGCGATATCGGCGTCAATGAATTGCTTGAGCATTTCCGTCTCGACCCATGTCGGGCTGATGGACACGCAAGTGATCCCGTGCGGCGCGCCTTCGAGGCTGACACAGCGCCCCAGCCCCAAAAGCCCCGCCTTGGATGCACAATAGGCCGCGTTGTTGGCCATGCCGTTATGCGCCGCGACCGAGGCGATATTGACGATCCGGCCCCAGCCTGCCGCCTGCATATGCGGCATCACGGCACGGATCATCCGGAAGGTGCCGGACAGGTTGGTGTCGATCTGGCTGTCCCATACCGCATCGGGGTGGTCGATCACGGCGGCTTCCTCATAAACACCCGCCGCG
>TARA_R110002020_G_scaffold113236_9_pt1 | contig 31693 bp, 25 predicted proteins | sample TARA_R110002020 | Tara Oceans TARA_R110002020 (sample SAMEA4396489) | marine metagenome | biome: Westerlies Biome; feature: [MES] marine water layer (ENVO:01000295) within the mesopelagic zone...; material: water (ENVO:00002006), including particulate matter (ENVO:01000060) such...
ATCTATAAAAGAATGATTGTATTCTTCCATAAAGTTTAAATTCCATATCACTAAACTGTTTAACCATATTACTTATTCTTTTTATTTTTCTTATCTCTATATAATACCAAAACAGAACCAACACCACCATAATGTTTATTACCACTAACAGAATACTTTATATCGACTATTATTGGGTCGTTGTCTTCAATCCATTGTGTCACGTCTTCATCAAGAGTATAGTCAGCTTCATTACCAAATAATGGTAATACTGTATTAAATGTTTTTATTTTTGTTTTCATAAATTATGTTTTTTAACTCTTTTTTTAGCCCAAAAATCTAAAACTTTTTTGGCTTCTAACCCCATATACGGTACGGGTATTATTTCAAATTCATAATCTTTTTCAGGGTTAAGATATAGTAACCCCATTCTACCAACCTTTTTACCTGTTTCCATTTGAAACATGTAAGCGTATATAGACATTTGTAAACCATATATATTATATTGACACGCCGATAGATATGTTAAGGGTTTATTTAACCAATGTCCATAATCAGATACATAGTTAACTTTTTTATTTGTTTTAAAATCCCAAACATTAAAGTAATCACCACAATCTTCAATAATATCAGCGGTTCCAGCTAGTTCATGTTTTTCAGAAAATAAAATTGTTTCAGGGTATATTATCCCTTTTGTCATTGGGTCTATCTTTTGGAACTTGGTTATTATTTCTTTTTCATAATCACTTTTTGGGATATATATTTTATCAGCTAATAAATATCTTTCTAGTATCTCATGAACCTCTGTACCATATTCATTAGCCTCATCATTTATTCTTTTCCACTCAGCTAATATTTGCTGTTGGTTCATGCCCTTGTATTCGGGCTTTCTAACATCCTCTGATTGTTGTGAAATTCTAAGAGCTACCTCTTCAGCCGGAAACTCAGGTTCAAGCATCGATAGGACCGTTGTAACGGACTTATACTTAACGTCTGTATCTTTATGTATATAAACGTGTTCTTCGGGTTCTAACCAGACTATTGAATCTCTTTTAGTTGCCATCATCACTAAATCTATATGGTGTTATATGTCTTAACTTTATTGGGTATGGTTCGTTTACCATCTCAAATACTGGCGGTGGCCCTAACTCCCTTTGTAACTGCTGTTCACTAGATTCCCATTCAATGGTTCTTGTTAATACCCAATCAGATGCACCCCATTTATTTAAGATTTGTTTTTTAGTTTTATTACAATCTCTATCAATTGCAACATCAAGTATTTTTATTTTTGAACGTTGTCCTACCATACAAATTTGTTCTACTATTATTACAGCATGATAAGGCCAATTATTTACTCTTATATATCCTAACCTACCTATTGGTACGTATTGTACTAACTCTTCTTTCTTTTTCCAAAATTTCCAGTTCATTTTATTTATTTTCCGTTTCCCATGATTCACCAAAATCACCCACTTCTGCTCGATGTTCGTCTGTTGGGTCATATTTTCTCGTTACGTAGTACGCTAATATTGTTCCATGTTCTAAAGCTTTATATCCATGATATATCCCTGGAGGTATTTCTAAAACCTGTGGGTTTCTATCAGAAAGATATTTAAACTCACAACCACCTTCTTTTGTTGCCCAACCCACTTTTAAACTACCTTTAAGACAAATCCAATGGTCAGTTTGTTTTTCGTGTTTATGCCACGCCACAATGTGTTTAGTTGAGTTTATATAACTTATATTTATTTGTCCTTTATCTAAAGGAAAAACATTTAATAATCTTTGTGCCCTGTCGTCTTCATGATAATTCATTATCTATTATTTTTTTAATTTCTAATTCTTTTTTTGTTTCACAATCTTCACAATATAAAACGTCTAATATATCACTAACTTTTTCTGAACTTGTAAATAATGCATCAGATTTTCCTATATATTTTTCAATACCCTTTATTCCATTTTCATTAAACCTTTTAATTAATGTTTCTTCTTTTAAGTATCTTTTATTAAATCCTGTCATAATTCACTTTCTTTTAATTTATATGCGCCCCTCATAACTTCTATAACACCATTTCTACCAAAATCTTCATGTACTTTGGCAATGTCATAATCTTCTTTCATTTTTATTATTTTAACCCTATTAAATAGTTTACCAACATTTAACTTAGAGTAATGTCTTTTTGCGTCATTCCAAGCATCTGAATCTAAAAGAATAATAATGTTAGCTTTAGATTTATTAAAAAGCAAACTCATTAATTTATCAGATATTTTTTTTCCTAAAATTGGTACTGAATTGTGTATCACCAAATGGTCAAATGGACCTTCAACGATATATATGTCCGAATCCCAGTTTAAATAACCTTCATTAAATATTATTTGTTCTTTATCAGAATCTGGGTTAAGGTATTTTGGTTTGGCGTTGGCGTATGTTCTTGTTACAAAATAATTTAATTCATTATTTTTATCATAGGAAGGTATTATAACTCTAGAGTCATATTTACCACCAACAGAATACCCAATTTTAAATTTACTTATTATATCTTCTGTTAATTTTCTCTCTTTAACTAAATAATTCCAAGCTTGTTTATGTAATAATGATTTTGGGTTTGACTCGTTAAAATCTATGAAGTGTTTTGGAAGTTCTATCTCTTCCAATTCTTTTTGTTCTTTTTTTGTTTTATTTAAATAGTTTAAATCATAACCAATTAGTTTTAATTTTTTAACTTGTTGTGTTGTCGCAAAAGTCTTAAATAATTTTTTTAAGTTTCCTTTTGTCCCATTAACTTCACCACAAGCCCAACAATGGTAGATTCCTTCCCTTAAATTAACCTCTAAGTTACCCTTACCATCCCCATCATACTCACCTTTTTCAGCTGAACATGTTGGGCAATCAAAACTGTATTGTTGTTTTGCTTCATTTCGTTTTTTGGGTCTGCCTAGAACATCGGTTAGAATACCATATATTAGTCTATTTTCTGCCATAAAATAAAACTAACATTTTTTATTTAGAAAATAAAGGGAATTTTACCACCAATGGTAATCATCATTATTTATGTATATAACTAAACTTATAAAAACTACTACAGCTAATATAATATAAAGATTCAAGTTATTCTGTTTTAACCTTTTGTTTACAATCCCAAAAACCATCACGACACATTAAAGCTCTAACACAAGCATAACTATCGGTCATATCAAAGTTTTCTTTTTTAAGGGTATTGTTTTTTGTGTATTCCCACACTATTTGTGGCTCTAAGTCCGCCACCTTTTCCCAAATAATCATTTTTTTATCAACCTTCCAATCGTGATTACCAAATAAAACTGGTTTTTTCTTACTAATTTCTTTTTCAGTATAAGGTTCGCCCTTTTTATTATGTGTTCTTATTTGCATTAATTCAGGGAATGAATATGCTCTAGCGTCATATGATGATATGAAATCTGGTATAACATTTAAAACCTCTGATACCATTTTTGATATCATTCCATTAAATTTTAATAATGTACCAACAGTATAAACATTATTACTGTTTAAAAGGGGCTCCTCTATTACAACTTTTTCTATATCTAATTCAATATATCTGGTTAGTAATCTTTCAAAGGCATCAACCTTCTTAAATAACAATTCCAATTTACTCTCTGGTATTGGTTTGATTTTTGGTGTTATGTGTGTGAGTTCCAACAATTTACCATCTTCTTCGAATAATGCTATTCCTATGGTCTTGGTTGAAACGTCTAATCCTAAGATTCTTCCCATTTCTAAAACTTTTATTTATTTATTATTAACAACTACCGTAAACACAGCCTCTTATTACTTGTAGACTGTCAACTAAAGGCCCATCAATAGGTATGTCAACTGTTACAATAGAATAATCACCATCACTTTTTACTATAGGTTCTGTACTTTTAGCAATAACTAAACACCTTCCTTGTGAATCATTTAAAGTAATTGTGTTATACGCAACATTACAATTAGAACCATTAGTTATTGAGTCTTCTATATAAGATTGATTTAGACTTGTATTGAAATCTCTTGGGTCCATTATTAAATCTACCTGTAATTTAGTGTTTGTATCTATATCTGAAGCGTTTAAATAAGCCTCTGACGAAGCAAAAGTAACCATTGTAGTTCCAGTTCCTCCTGTACCACCAGACCAATCAAAGTTATTAACAAACGATTCAGCCCATATAAAACCTATACCAGAATTATTAAATAACGCTCCAGCGGCAACATCTCTGTTTGGTCCATTTGGTGTTATTAGTGGTGCAACTTCTTTTGTGTATTTATTAACGACATTATATCCATCAGACCATGTTTTAGCGGTAGAACTACCACTCCATGGAGACCAGTCTCCGGACATTAAAAGTGTTAGTCCAGAATCATATATATTACCTTCTGTTGGGTTTGTGCCCATTTGGTACACGTACCCTATACCAAAATCATTTGTAAACATCCTATTTGGTTCTGAATATGCCATATCTATTTTCCATGGGTCACAAACAGACGTTGTAGATTTAACTTTTAAGCTTTCAGTATCTATATATGAAGAGTATAATGTTGTTGCTGAAGTTGTTCCAGTAAAAGTACCGCCAGATAATGGTATTTTAATTTCTATATTTTGGCCATTAATTGATTTTCTAAAGTTTTGGTCACTTACTTCAAACATAACCATACCATTTGTGTTGTAAGCATCTAAAATGGACTCCCATAATGTACTTATCATTCCACCATCTGAATAATCCACATTATATGAATCAAATATTTTTTCACTATTTAGATTGAACATTGACCATAAACTATTGTATTTGTTGGTCTTGAATCCCGCGTCATTTACGGAATCTAATTTTGTGAACTTTAGTTCAGAACCAAAAGCCATAGTAAAAACGCTTGATACGTTTCTATCATTCACAATTCTTTTTTTATTTTGTTGTATCGGTTTTAAAAAAGTAGCCATTATAAGTTAATTTGTTTAATGCTTTTTATTATAGTACCACCTTGAAAGTGCCAAAGATTATCTAATTGTAAAAAATCAACTTTCACTTTAGTGTTTATCTCATTGTTTTTTATAATAAACTCTTTATTCTTTGGTGAAATAAAATTGTCTATATTTGATAATCCAGTATTATCAATATTGTCCGCTATTCTATTAGTGAATGTTTCTTGTCCACCATAATTTACGTAATATCCTTTAGCTGCCATTTTAACTTATTGTATATAAATCTGTCGAAACTGTATTTTCGTTATAGTAAAGTTCATATGTTAACTCTCCACCAACCTTCTTGTTTTGGTATGCTCTATTATATTTCTTACCACTTTTAGTGTCAAGAATGAAATTTATAACAAACCTATAAACACCGGTACTTACTTCTTCACCGTTAGCCTTCATAAATAGTTTTAATTTATCTGTTAAACCATCTATTGCTGGGTTATTATTATTGTCTTTATAACCATGTACCATATAAGCAACACCATCTTTACTTTCATAATTTTTATTCTCTTTAAGTTGGTATATCTTATCATCTATTATTATAGCTGGGTAAATTTGTTTATACGCGTTTGGATTTTCTTTAATTCTATTCTCAACATCACCAGAAGTTAAAAATGAACCATCAGCTACATAACCCCATCTATCTGGATATAAACCTAATGTATTAGACGTGCCGAACACGTCTATCCCATCAATAATCATAGTATCAAATGATAGTATCATATTAGAAGAAAATCTATTACTTGTTTGTCTATTAATAAACTTTTTATCACCAGACTTAGTTAGTTCCATATACTTTGGGTTAACTAATCTGTAGTTATTTATATCTTTACCGGAAGGTAATCTATACGATATATCTAAATTTGATTGGTATGTGTCCGTTGTATTCCATGTTTTGGTTCCAGAGTTATACTCTTCTAAATAAGCTAATATATAGTCCCAAATACTAATTTTTAATCCTGAAGCTGTTCTACTGTAGTCTGTTGATTTTAAGGCTAATAAATCATCAACCCACTTATCTATATTTACTCTAACTGTTAAATTGTTTTTCTCAAATGGTATTGAACAATCTTCACTAATAAAAGCTAATTTTACTCTACTATCTAATGTTTTTATCTCTTCAGATACTGGTGGTGTTATGGGTATGGGTTTTCTTTGTGAAAAAGAGCAGGTTGGTATTTTTGTAGTTCCTTCTCTACTACCCGTTAACGGTATTGTAAAAAAATTAGGTTTTACACTACTTTCTTCTATTCCGTATATAATTGAATCGTCACCCACCTTAAATGATGTTATCGAGTTTAATAAGCCATTATTTAATAATGTAGTCCACCCTTGCTCTGTTATGTATGTGTCAAAATTAGCCATTTCTTAATGGGTTTCTTAAGTTATTTTTTATTATTGTATAATTATTTCTTTTACCTACAACATCTGGTACTGGTTGGTTTGCTACATTTAAAGTATACATTACATTATCATCCCATAATGTAAAAGAGTTTATATTTAAAAAAAGGCCATTTCCTAACATAGTTTCCAAACCTTTTTCAGTAAAGATAATCTCAAATTTATTTTTTTCAACGTCAACAAATCCCATTTTATTATAAATCAAAAGCCATTTCTATTATAACCGTACTAGTCGGTGTTTTCTCTATTGGTACATTCATTTTACCTATAGCTACTAAATCAGCTCCACTATATACTCCAACCTCTGTTATGTGGACATTTTGTCCACTACCTGGATAAGTTGGGTTAGTAGATGTATTATATTCTGTTGGTGATATTGTAAAATCAAACTTAGTTCTGTATTTATTTGTTACACCTTTAGCTACTACATTACCATAAAAGAACTTCTCATCACCAAATTGTAATAACGTTGGTTCAGTTGTCAATGGTATATTAATAAAATCGTGTAAATTATATGTTGTCGCTGAGCTTGTGTAAAGTGTGTTAGTTATATTAAATGTGCTATTTTGTAAATTAATTTTATCTATTTTTTGACCAACAACATGACTATCTATACTAGATGTTAAATCTATTAATTTCCACCCAGCTGGCGTAGGGTTGTTACCTATTTGTGTTCTTTGTACTACCGCATAAAGTGTGTCGGCGTTCCAACCAGTCCCACCACTAATCTCCATAAACGGTAGTTGACCTGAAGGAAAATTAAGTGATAAAGACTTTGATTCTATTGGTGGACAATCACCACCTAACGCTTCAAAACTAGCACAAACAATATAATTACAATGTAATCCTGTTGTGTATCCAGTGTTAGAAGCTAATAAATAAGTTACATATAAAATTTGTGTAGCATCTATAACCCCATCTAAACTACTTGTTAGTTCTACGTTTAATTTAGGTAAAGTCCAACTTCTATTGGATTTATATGACATAGCTGAAACAAGTTCTTGGTCATCTATTGTGAATGTATGTAGTTGTGGAAAAGCCCTACCAACAGGGTTACCAAACTCATCCATTAAATCAACATATTCTATATCTGTATTGTTACCACCTAGTGTAACATATTTTGTGTCACCAGACCCTTGGAATACGTGACCTATACTCGTGCCAGTTATTTCTCTATGCCACATTAATGTTGGCATCACTAAACTTGGGTAGTATTTGTTGTTTAAACTATTGTTAATATAAAACTGTTGCCCTATTTTTTTCTCTGTTTGGTTCTCACATGTTTGTGGGTTACTATAATGTATTATACCAATTGAATTAACTAAATCACAGAAGGTTCTTGCTGATATTGGAGCGTCTGCGTTTGTTGGTATTGTACCTGGTTGTAATTCAGATGTGTACCCATAATATTCTTTCGAACCAATAAAATCTTCAGAACCATAAAATTCAAAACCTTCATAAGTCCCAGTATTAATACCTGCTTGATTATCTGACCAAACATTATTCATATTCCAAACAGTGCCACCACTATAAAATCCGCCACTAGAAAAAGTATTTCCAGTTCCAGGATAGAAAGAAGCCCAACATTCGTTAGTTCCAGAATAACTTGGGAAATAAGCAAAATCTCTGTCTATATTAATTTGTAGATTATTTGAAGCTAAATCACCCGATACATTTTGTACTTCATACCATAAATAAGGTACAGCAACATTTGTTAAACTTTGACTTAATGGTGCTGACAGTTCGTCATTACTCATTTTAACAAGCATGTAATCACCAACCTTTGGTTCGTATGTATTTGAACCGTATGTCGTTGATTGTCTAACTGGTACAAACATTGTTGACCCAGTTAAACCACTCAATGGTATTACGGTGTCATATTGATATGAATAATCTGTAGATGTTTGTGCTGTATAGGTAACACTTGTACCTGTTGTCCCACTAATAAAAAATCCTAATTCTGGTGAATCTATTATTGTTTGGATAATGTTATCCTGTAAAGCAAGTATATTAACACTAGGTGAAGTACTTGTTGGTGTAGGGAATAAAGGCGTTTTTATGTCTGGATTATTAGATTTCGCTCTTAAATCTATGTTTTTTGATATATCATAACCAACACCTAGTGTTGAATAATCAATTTCAGAATCCCCCAATTCGAAGGTATCAAAGGTTAACAGACCTTTAGATAATAATTGTCTACCTTTATCTGTAAGTCTAGCGCTTATTACTATATTACTATTTTTATCAATATAACTCACTTCTTATTATTTTTATATAAATATGTTATTATTCTAATTTACGAAAAATTTGTTTCTTAATTTTTCAATCGCGGTTCTACCTGGTATTAACCCAAAATAATAATATGGTATGTTTTTACTCGCGTTATTATTTGTTCCCGGCCCCGAAGCTGGGTCATTAGATTGTGTATCTTGACCTATCCACGGTGCTGGTGGTTGTGAACATACAGCTCCCCCTCCAGGTCCACCACAAGGGCTGAATCGTTGACCTATAGCGTCATCAAAAATATAACCGCTAAGTATAGGCCCATCATCATCTTCATCATATTCAATCGTCTGTGTTGGTGGTGCACCAATTACATTGGCTATAATTGGTGCACCTGGAAGAAATTGGTCGGCGTTTGTGTTAGTACTAACTTGACCAATAATTATTTCATTATAAATCTTAGAAATTTCTTTTACCCATTGATAAAAACTATTTTTTAGTTCGTTCTCATGACACCCACTACCATTGTTGAATAACTGTGAAACACTACAGTTAGTTGTGCTAATTAGATACTTTAATACATCACTTGGGTCTTGGTAGCTTGTTTCTGTCATGCTGTTAGACCAAAAATTTGGGTCCCATCCGTCTTCATAAAAAGTTCCCGTAAAAAACTCCGGAGATTGTTTATATAAATCAAAAACACATTCAAGTTTATTAATACATTTTTCTATTTCATTTAATGTATCTAAACACATCTCGGTCCTACCTAAAGAAACAATCTTTGTTGAGTTGTATGTGTTGCAGTATATATTATCGTCTATATCTGTTGCCCCATTACCACAAGTATAACCTCCACAATTACCATTAACAGTATCATTATGCCAGTTTCTATGGTAGGGCTCTATATTACTAACAGGTTTATCGGATTCTTCACCCCCCCTAATTAAACATTTTGCACAACTTTTTCCACCTTCAAGTTGTTGTTCGATTGGGTTCCAAAAAACCCCATCGTTATGAGGACAACATCTGTTTTTGTGATAATTATTACCACCTTTTGTGTCAGAACCAGGTCCACAAAATTTTTCTTTTTTAATTAATTCACCGTTTTTCTTTTTCAATTTAGATTTATATTTGTATTGGAACAAATAAGATGTACCAACAATCCACGCGTCAAAAAAACATCTTCGTATAACATTTCTTTTTTCTGCTAACTCAAGAATTCTACAACATAACCAATCATCTATGGTTTTAATGGCATCACAATTAGAAGCGTTAGGAACAAATGAAAACCCTTTCAAACATAAAACAGGCTCACTACAAAGACTGTTTGGGTCACTTGTGTCATCTGGACAACCACAAACTTCTTTGATATCGATAAACCCATCAGTTTGCGCAGTACCAGAACAATCTTTCCCAGACATTGTATTACCCGTTTCATCACAATATTCATCATTACAACCATTACAACCACCACATGGGGGGCCATCTGCATTTCCACAAAGTGAACCTGGTCCTCCATTAGTGTGTACACAAAATTGTTCACCACCACAATCCAAAGCATAACCTCTAGCATCACTAGGGCATGGGCCCTCTCCAACTAACACACTACAAATTTCTTCTTCTGGGTTATTACAAAACTTCCCCATTAAATCCCCAATCCAACCAAATGGTTGTATAGAGATAATGTTATAAAATCTAAGTATGCAGATATCGGTACCAAATATTGTAAAAGCTATTTTAAACCCTAGGTAAAAACCAAATTGTAACCCCATTAACACTATCATGAGTTTCATAAAAGCAGCTCCAATCTTTAAGAAGAAACTACCAATTCCGAACAAAAAGTCCGCTTTTTTTACTGCGGTATTAAATGGCATAGGACTATTTCCTGAGGCATCAATTTTATCGGTATTTTTTAATCCAAGAAAACTCCATCTATTATTACCTTTTTTATATTTTTTTATATATTGTGCTATTGTATATAATTGTTTCCACTCAAATAAATGAAAATCTTTAAGTATTGAGTCTTCAGAGCCTGACGCTGTTGGGCTGTAGTCTGATATGTTATCGGTAAATCTTTGGTCTTCTGTACCACCCCTATCCTCTAATAGACCAGTTGATGTATATCCAGGAGTACCACCAAGGTCTGTACATAGACTCGGCACAAGCATGTTTGCTGTTCTTCTTTTTCTATTGGACGGTGGTTCATTAAATGACATTTTCATCCTATATAACCCCTTTGTTGGTAATCCCGCTTCAGGGTCTTCCGAAGGTACTAACTCACCAACTTCGTTTGTAACAACTCTACCAACATTCATTGGTAAAGTTATAACAAAAGTACCGTCTTCGTCTATTACATCACCACCATCAACGTCAAAAAACTCTAAGTCTGTTGGTACTATATCTTTATTTTGTACCCATTCTACAATATTAATTTTATTTGCTCTTATGAAATTAATTTTACCCGCACCAGTCCTTAATTCAGGTAATTCTCCTTGGTCATTCTTTGGGTTGCACCTTTTATTTATTGAATTTTTTTGTTTATCTGAAAACACTGACCCAATAAATAATGCTGTTGGTTCTAGTTCTGTGTTGGTATCTATATCTACTCTAGTTATCCCTAATTCACAAGTTTCTGGGTCACCCCAAAATGGTATAACATCTACCGATTGATTACTAGTTTTTATTTGGGGTAAGGTATCTAAATTTTTAGATGCTTTAAATTCTGAATAACTATCAAAAAAACCAACTGGTGCCCCTTGTGATATTAAATCATATGGTCTAACACTTAATAGTCCGGCATCACTTAAATCTGCGTCCATATGTATAATCCTTTCACCGACTGGTACACCGAATAACATAAAATCACCAGATTCATTAGTTTTTGTCGTATATTTATAATATTTTTCAAAAACCTCTATAACTAAATCATTTGTTAATAGAGTTTCTTTATCTGGAAAAGTTCCAACAGCCTTATTTAGAACACACGTAGTTCTATTTAATAATAAATTATACCTAACACCATCACTTTTATCTGTTGTTGATTTATATGGATATAAATTTTTTAATAATAAATTTTTTTCGTCTTCACTGCTGATTGGTATAAAAACAGACACTTTGGAATTTGGTACACCAAAACCTTTATTTGCTATAACTCTACCGATAATTACACCGTAATTGGAACAAAAATTAGCATATAAATCTTCTTGCGATATTTTTAAACTTAAAACTTCTAAAAAATCAAAACTTTGTTCTACTTTTAGTGTTAAATGTTTATCATCACCACCTGGTGTTGTCTTTATTCTTATTGTTTTATTTAATTCTTCCATTAATAACCATAAATTATTTTATCATTTTTAGTGTCAAAATACCCTATAACCTCTGAACTAGTCATTATACCTTCATCCAGTAGATTTTTATAGGTCTTTTCGAATATTACCCTAAACTTATAATCTTTATTAACAATTAAATTAGTGACCTCAGTTTGGTATGATGAATTATTAACACTATAATCAACTTTTGTTGTTGAAAATAAACTGGTCCAATTAGTATCAGATTTTTCCGTAACCTCAACAGTAAAATACGCCGTATTATATAATTGTTCTCTTAGTGGGTTAACCTTCCATGGTATGACAACACTATCCTTATCTAAGGTACCTAAATTATTGTATGTGTCTAAGTTAGTTTTAAAATACCAAAAAGAAAGGATATCACCCTCCTTGATTGTTATAAAATTGGGGTTAAATATTATTTTGTTTAATGTTGACGAACTTTTATAGTACTCTATGTTTTCCATTAATTTTACCCCATTTAACACCGCCACAACGGTTGATTGTGGGTCAAAATCTGATGTCAAAAACACTTCTTGTGTTCCTTTTATTGTATTAGTATTTACTATATTTGTTGTTGATGCTGTAATATCACTTGTAAATCCAGTTACTTTAAATGTGTCTATTTCAAAGAGTTCATTTCTACTTTGGCCTAATGCGGTTAGAAAACTTTCAGGTCCAACTAAATAAACCAAAGTTATTATATCCCTAGACTCTATTTCTCCACTAAATATATTAACAATGGGGGTTGTTCTTGGGAACATACTGGTATCTAGTGAATAATCTAATCCAGGTGTTAACAAAATACCATTAACATATAAATTAATTTTATTACCTATTGGTTGATTAGTTAGATTAAAATAATTTTGGAAAGCCCCACCCTTTATTATTTGTTGTATTAATGTTACCCTATCTATTAAATTCCCAGTGGTATTAACTATTGATGGTTTTAATGGGTCTGTTACTGTTATAAAATACCAATCATAATTAAAATTAAAATTATTCAACTGGTTTGAGTTTTTCCATGTGTCTATTTCTTTTTTAACACACTCTTTAGGTGTAAACTTATAATAACTTCTCAACATATAGTCGGTGTTGGTAAATGGTAGTTGCCCTAAATTTACAATATCGTTTATTGTTGTTGAGGTTATTGCGCTAAATGCATGACACGCCTCTAAAGCTGGTTTTATATTGTTTAATGTTTTGTTTGGTCTATTTACTGTAAAGTTGCGTCTATCATATATTTTATAACAAAAACTACCAGTATACCCAGTATAGTCTGTAGAACCAGTAAAATTAAAACCTAAATCGATATCGTCAACTTCTGAAAAATTATAAACAGCGTAACAATTGGTTGGTGAACCACTGCATGGTGTTGTTGCACCTGTTATTGGTTTTGTTGCCCCACTTAACCAATATGTTGGCCCTTCAAAGGGTTCAAAACAAAAATTAGTAACAGAGTTAACATTATAGATGTTACTCAAACCCAAATCTCTATCTAAGGGGTTATCCAAGTATTTATTTTCTTTTATTTTACATAAAAATCCCATTATTCAATTATTGTTTGAGTTGTTTGTAATCTATTTTGATATAGTAGTTTTCTTTTTTTTCTGTTTCCCAAGTCACCAACTGACGATGGTGTTATTGTTGTTTCACCATCTTCTTTAGGTAGTGGGTATATTTTTACTGTTTCTCTATTTATTGGCCCATTTTCTGTAGATTCATAATCTAATGGGTTAAATGTGGTGCTGTTTCTGTTATTACCGTTATTTGGTACATAACTTTGTGACCTACCACTAGTTACTATTGGTGGTATAAGTCCCGCACCGTTAGGTATTGTAGTTACATCCCCCTCAACAAATTCAAAATCAAAATCACATTCATCATATTGTGTACATATCTCATCTGGTCTATTGCACCATTTTTCACCTGACACAAATATTGTTGTTGCTGGTATAAATTGCTCAACAAATTGTACCCAAAAACTTTGGAATGTTTTCTTATACCCTTCTAATTCTAATAAAGTAAATTTTGTTCTACACGCTAATGGGTTAGATTTTTCTGTTACAACCATACTTGTTGGCGTTGTAGCTGAAGTTGGGCAACAATTAGTACACACTGAACATGATGTGGAAATAGTACTAGTACCACAATCTCCAGATAAACAAATTGCTGTTGTTCCCGATTGTATACATACAGTTTCCCCCGTGCTAGTTAGCTCTAATGTAATATACTTGGTTGTGTTATCTGTACATCCAGTATATTGCCATGTTGGCGGAATAAATGGTTTTATATGTGGGCCTATAAATGCCTCCCAGCAATCCTCATCTAATACCCCATCACAATAACAAGTTCCACCACTTAAAATATAGTTTTCAGGACACCCTAATGTTGTTTGGTAACACATATCTGTGTTAGCACTTAATGTATATCCCTCTGGACAAGGTCCACCAATCATACACATATCAAATGTTAAAAATAATTCTTTACTGTTAAGAACTAAATTACTATGTTTTTCTAATACAGATGATTGTTTAAAATAATCAGTATATCTCCACTCTAAATCGGCGTCTAAACTAGGTGCGAAAGTTCTATTTATTTCACCATACCCCTGAATTAAACCATATTGTCCTTGGCTTATTATTCTATTATCAGTGAATCTGCCGTTTTGGTTTTGGTATTCGGAATACCCATACTCACCAGGGTTATAAACCCAAGATTTTTTATTATCTATTACTGGTGCTATATCAAAACCTGGACAATCATTATTTATTATCTCGGTTATTGTTAACTCTTCATTACAATTAAAATTAAAATTATCTAAGAATATATCATACACACAACAACAATTTAAACCAGACGTAAACTGTAGGTAAGCATTAAACCCTTCAGTTGTTCCAGTTGTTGGTATGGTAAATTGTGTTGTAAGGTCAAACCATGTCTCTACATCGATGAAAGAAAAAGATTCAGATGTTTGTATAACATTATCTTTATCGTCTCTTATAACTAAATTAACTGATATTGGTACTTCTGGGTTATAACAACAAGGTGATTCTGTATCACCACTTATTGGTGGTAACTGTGGCGCTTCTTGGGGTAAACGCCTTCTTGTTGTTGTTGTATTATAATCAATTAAATTATTATCCTCATCAAACTCTAATATACATGGTTCGGTTGGGTTATCTATTATGATTATTTCATCGTCTTCTTCAAATGGGACACATGGGTCTTCAGGTTTACCAAAATAAAATGACATTGATACATCTATTGGTGTTTCACATTCTGGTTTAATTAAGTCTCTATTTAATTTAAATTCTAGGGGTAAACATGGATTTGGGTCACTTGTAAAACAATTAACCTCACCATTATAATTTTCGTATGACCACGGTAAATTGTTATCTGAAGCTATTTGTAAACAACATGTCTCACTTATTGATTCACCATTAAAAGTTACAATTGTTAGATTTTGGTTAAAGTCATCTACAATTGTTGTCATAGTTATACCAGTTAAGCTAACATCACAAACATCTTGTGGTTCACAATAACATAATGTGCCATCAAAAAACCCACCTAATTCTTCACATTTAGTAGAACCAACTAACATTGGTGTTTGTGTTGTTCCTTGATTTGGCATTCTCCTTCTTCCGTGGGTTGTACCACCAGTCAGTGTTGGTTCGTTAGGTATTGGTTCGTTAGGCGTTGACGCTGTTGTTTCGTAACATAAATAAAACCCACCACTAACCGCTAAAGCGTTAGATAATAATATCCTTACTTTAGCACTTTCTAAAATATTATCATTATCTATATCTGAATCGTTAAAGGCGTTATTAATAATAAAAATAGCCTCATCAGAAGATAAACCTAAAGATAGTAGTGTTGTTGGGGTTAGTAATAACTCAGCCCCTTCTATTGTTGATGATATGGATAAAAATACCCCAACATCAGTCAAACACTCACACTCTATTATTGTCTCAGGTGTTGTATCACAAAGACAAGCCGAGGATTCTTCACCATATTCATTAGTATTAGTGACAAAATTAGAATCTAATATAGCTGCACAACATTCTTCATCTATTATTGGTTCACCGGTTAGTGTGTCTACGTAAAAACTACCGTTACCAAAGTTTGGTGACAATGGGTCTGTTGGGTCTGATGTTATAACACTAACTAAAAAGTCCCAAAGGGGGGTATTTATATTTTGTAAACTATCACCGTTTATTGTTGTGTATAAATTATCCCACCAAGCAAAATTATCACAATCAATACAAGTAACCCTTTCTTTTAATTCTAACTCATTGATGTCCCCTAATATTAAACTTTCACAAAAAGTATCATTATTTTCCGGAGGTGTTTCAACAATACATTGTTTGTGTATTGGATTCCAGTTAGTAATATAACCTAAACTTGCGTAATAAGAACAACATTCTTCTGTTACGGGATTACCATCTGCTAATAATAAACCTGAAGTTGATACTTCAAATATCTGTTGGTCACAAGATATTGGGTCACCAGCACCATTTGGGTTCCAAACTAAATCCCCCAAATCTAAACCTATATCACCAGTATTAACACCATAATCACAACACGTATTACAGGGGGTTGAGGCTACTGGATTAAAGTTATTTGCTTGTGGGTCCATACACCCAACCACGGAAACACTTCCATATGTGCAACAACCATTTGTATAAACCCCACCTAAATCTGGTGTAGCTGTTGGCCCTGTGGGACCACAAGATATCGTAGCTAATGGATTAAAATTACTAGCTGCTGGGTCTGTACAACCAATAACATCTTTTAACCCCCCTAATTCTATTATATTTGCCATTTTATATTATTTTTTATAACTGATAACAACCAATTGTTAAATCATAAGTCACAGTTGGTGTTCCAGGTTGTGAGCCAAAATATAAACAACACTTCTGATTTAGTGCAGCCCCATTAGAGTCTGTTATTACGGTGTATGTTGTACCATTCACATTTATATTATTTAATAAATAATTATTTGAATAGGCGCCACTGATTGGCCAAAAAGCGGGATTACCAACAGGTGGACATATATAACAATTATCTGTTGTCCATATGTCACCAGAATAAAAGTAATACCCTAATGCTTCACAACAAGATTCACCTAGTATGGAACCGTCAGTGTCGGTAACTATATTGCCAGTACTATCCACAATTATGGCTGTAGTACTACATTTTTTACAAAAAGAAACACTTAGTGGGTCAAATATATCTTTTTGTACATAAGTATAACCTAAAGAAGTACAACAATAATCAGACAATGTGTTACCACTTGAGTCGGCTATCCCTATTGTATTATCAGCTAATAATATTTCTTTAATTTCTCTGGGACATAAGAAACATCCTGATTCCGTTTGGTTTGCTTGTAAAACTTCAACAGTACTAAAGTTTGGTGATATGTACTCTGTTCCACCAGATACATTTGTTAAAAATGTTGTTAAACCCCCATAATAATAACCTAATGAAGTACAACAACTTTCTTCTAATATTGTAAAATTTTGTATACCTACCGTTTGTGTGTCATCAATTAACATTCCAGCTAAACCATTAAATGGTATTACATTTTCTCTTAAACAATCATCTACAACAACACTTATTTCACATAACTTTGTTTTAGGGTTCCATGTACCACCCCTTAACTTACAACACTCCTCATTTTTTAATATCTCACCATTAACCATGTAAAAATTATTGCCACCACTAAAATAGGTATTCATTATTGTTTCTAAAAAGGTTTGGGCTTCTATTGGGTCATTTCCGTGATATCCATATTGTATCGCTAATGTTAATATTTGTGTTTCATTATTGCCTATATTTAATAAAAAATCTCTTGCGGTTCCTATGATGCTTATCTCATTTTGTGGTGGACACCACCAACAATAATAGAAGTTTTCATCTACTGGTGGTATTGTCCCACCTTGACCTTGTGTCGTTTCTGATGCATTAACCCCAACCGCTGGGTTAAATGGTTCGAATAAATCTATATCCCCTATGGTTGTAATATTCTCTTCTACCGTAATTGACGCGTAACCACTACCACAAGTATATGACATTAAAGATAATTTTAAATCATATGTTCCTGGGCCTAAAGTAATTGTTGTTGTATTATTTGTGTAAGTCGGTGAATCTAAAAGGTGTATTGTGTTGTTTATATCTAATAACGCACTATACGAACAACATAGTGCTGTTGCTCCACCAAACACTTCAAAAATAATGTTAACGGTAGTTCCCAAGTTTACTATTAATTGTCCATATGAACTATCTGGACAAGAATTTGTGTTACAAGCTGAATTATTAACGCTAGTTGGTATACCTCCGACACCACCGGAACTACAATCAACTATTTGTGATGGTGTTAATATTGTTTCTAACATGTTTAAATTAAATCCAGGTATAGAAGTGTTAGTTGGTGCCCCTATCTCCCCTACTGACGTACCAACAGTCGCTGACGGACTTGTGGGGCTAGTACCGTCATTAATACAAACTATACCGTCCGCTGTTGTTTGTGGTGTTAGACCAAACCTATAACAACAATCTTCATTTTTTACATAATATGTTGAGGTTCCGTCCTCGGTAATAAAGGACTCCCACCCTTCAGCACTTAATACTCGTTCCAATACCCAACCTTCACAAGGTATTTCGTTTGGTGCCCAATAAAAATCACAACACTCCTCAATGTTGTGTGGGACACTCTTACCATTATCATCTATTACATATATTAACCCATCCGGACCAAAAGTTATATCTGTTGGGCAGTCCGCACATAATTCCGATTCTCCAGCTTGGAATGTTATTCTTAATGAGTGGGTATTGCCACTGTCTCTAACGTTTGTTGGGCCGTCTGTATGACCAAATGAGACTAATCCTGCGGATAGAACATTAATGTTGTCATTTGGATTTACAAAAAATGGCGCAACTTCTTGTCCATAATTAGAAAATGCTTGGCCACCACTATCTGGGGTGAATGTTCCATTATTATACTCCGTAAAATAATTAGTTATTAATGGTTCTATCTTGTTAACGTTAAATGTTTGTTGAAACCCATCAACAAAACACCTAAATCTATCCCAATATCTTTGTCCAAAATCATAAACACCATAATGTGGGTTGTTTCCTGTTGTTCTTATATTACCACCATTATACCAAAACCCATCGTTTTGAAACCAAAACGTATCTGTGTCTTTAGGTACCTCTGGAAATCCATAATCATCAAATGGAAACGTATCATAGTTAAGGTCAAAATAGGCAGGACCAAATAGATTATTAAATTGTCTTCTAACCTCACTTAAATCTAACTTATCTTTAGCTAAATAAACTCGTTCATCCATGGTAACTAAACAATTATTTATACCAAATAATTTCATGAAAAATTCTAATACCTTTCTAGTCCCTTTAGACCTAAATAACCACCAAGCATTTATAACCAATCTTCTCCATAACTCAATATCAATCTCTTTCGCTGATAACTCTCTTGAGTAACCTGAAAATTGTGGGTCATCACCCTCTTCATCATTTTCTAATAAATTAAAAGCGTTTCCTGTTGTAATTAAAGTATCAAACCCTAATGTTTTTGCCATTATTTTTATTAAACTATCCGATGTATTATCTTTCTTGTTATATGTCACAACATTTGCGAAAGAAATACCATCAATATATTTTTTAACTACATCAAATTCTACACCATATATTCTCAATAACTTAGAGACCCTCATACCAGTTTGTGAAGTACCTTCACCTTCTGTATCATATTCTATAATTGAATCGGAAACAAGTCTTCTTAATACTAAGTCGGTTTTATTTTCGTCATATAAATTGGCTATTCGAAATAAATTTTCAATATAATCTTCATAAGCAAATGTACTTATATCTAAATTGTCCCCATCAGATGTTGGCCAAGCAAAACTTTTAAGTACAAAACCTATATCACCATCATTATACTTAATTGGTACGTTTATCGTAAAGTTATATCTTGGTATTGTTAATCTGTCTAATAAAAGGTTTTGAAAGTCTGTTAAATTTATAAAAAACTTATCTCTTATTGCTTTTACTGGTTTTATATGAAAATTTCTTTGAGCAAAAGTTGTGCCAGATAATCCATTAAAAACTTTTCCTCTTATCTTAAAATATATGTAATTATCACCAGTTGTTTTACCAGTCATGTTCTGGATAACATATTCATTATTGTTTTCATCACTTAAAACATATTCTGATATTTGTGATGGTATATTATTTTGGCCAAATGGGTTATCAGTATAGTCTAAATTATATGGGTTATTTACACCACCTGTCGGTGTTTTAAATGTTGCTGTGTCTGTTGGGGTGTCATAGTTATAATCTAATACTGTATTTATCCCTGACGGTCTTACTTGGTCTGAACTTATAGGGTTAACTGTAACGGATAAAGAGGCCGGCCATTTAACAATTATTTCTTGTATTGTATTTTCTAAAAACTTATAAAAACTACCAAAATAGACATATCTATTAATATTAGTCTTATCATAATTTAACCTAACATATATGTTATTAGAGACCATTGTTTGTAATTCAGCCTCAGTTATTTCTAGGTTATTTAAATTATAGTAATCCGACCATTCACCTAACTTAAAGTCCTGTGCAACTCTACCATCAAAATTAGATGTTATCGCAAAATTTCCTAAAGTAAAAAAGGCATTAGGGTCTGTAAACTGATTACCAACTAAGCTTGGGGCAAAGTCACCTTGTCTTAGTTTATAAGCGTCTGTTAATGAACCTGGTACTACTTTTCTTACTGCCATAAATTAATCTATTAACCAATGTTAGTTATTGTATCAAAACCTTTTGTTTCATCTATACTACCCCTTTGTTCTCTAATTTCATAAAGTGGTTCACCAGTAAATTGGTCTTGTATTTCATAAAGGTTATATTGTTTATAAATTTCATTACTAAAGTTATATAAGGTATATATACCGTCTTGTATGCCTTTACTTTGATTACCATATAACCCTATCGCTAATGAATTAATGTCATATTCTGTTAATTCTAACTCTATTAACATAGGGTCAAAAGTTGTTTTATTAATCTTAATTTTTTGGCCTGTTTGTCCCACATACGGTAAACTATTAGGTTTTACTGTTGGTGCCGATGAGGGGGTAACCGTTAGAAATACTAGGTTTGAATTATTATTAAACCGATACCTAACAGCTTTTTGTGTGGTACTAGGTAAATTTTGTGTTATCGGTTCTGCTCTATTTACTGAAGTTATTATGGTAAATGTGTCTGTGGCTCTATTAGTATCATAATATTCAATTCTAGAACCAACTAAAGAGTTTAAATCCCCTAACCCATTAGTATCTAAAATAACACCTTTTATGTTTGGGAATGCTGCTAAAACACCACAATCAGTGATGGTTGTCGTTATAACTCTAGGTCTTATCATGAGATTATAAATACCAACATTAGAGAACTGGTCTGCTGGTAATTTTAAATTAAAATATCCAGGTAATATATCACCGTCAGGTTGATTTAGTGTGGTTAACCCCCCACCGTTTATTGGTTTAAAATTATTTGTTGGTTCTACATTTCTAGTTCCAACATAACTATATAAGACCTCTATATCCCCTGTTGGTACACTGGATAGTCTTTTTGTTCCGTAATTACCTATTGCCATAATTAATTTCTTTTTATATAATAAAACCCATTTTTATAGGTTTCTAATTGTCCAATGTTGTTTATATCCATTAATCTCATGTGTTTTTCATATATATCACCAACACCTCTTTCTATAAATATTTCATCTTCTATTTCGGGCAGAAAAACTTGCTCTAATTTATTTTCTTCTTTTATTAATGGGTATAATTCAAAATCTTTACCTGTTTTTTGAACTTTAAATATTGTGTCTTGTTTGTAAGGTTCTGTAACATAATTTGGTGCTGCATAAGTTTTTAATGTTCTTGGGCTTTTAGTTGATGTTTTTGGTCCTTGTTGAAAGGTTGTATTAAAAAACGTTTTATAATATATATCATCAATCTCATACTCAATAAAATCTGTTTGTACATTTAAAACACCATTAACCCCAACTTTATATGGGTTATTAATATCCAACGTTTTTAATTCACTTAATCTATTACTTGTTCTTCCTGTTATATACATAATTTATTTTTTTTTAATCTGGTATACAATAGAATCTATACGACCTTTTAGATTCACCACTACCACAACCACTGCTGGATGTTTTCCATTCTACTCCACCAAAAATATTACCACCACCGCCAGTACAATTACACCCATTATCATATGTTCCATCACAAGCAAAGCCTTCAGATGTACACTCGGATTGTGTAAGTAGGTGGTGTGTGTTTGATGGACCTGGACAACAATGACATGGGTTTGGTATGACCGATGGGTCAGCTACGGTAGCGATACATCCTGTGGTGTGTGCTACACCACAACCATTTGGTATACAGTCAGGGTGGATAACATAAGAAGTACTACAAGCAGCGTGGGTTGCTTTACACCATTCTTCGGCTCTGTCCTCCATCCATGATTCGTCTGCGAATGACAAATCACTACTACAACCGGTACTTAGGTGAAAACAACCACCACCAATTGAAGATGCGGGGTTGTCTGTTGATACACCACTGGACGATGTACCACCTGTGAAACCATAGTCACAACAACAATTTATTGTTGCTCCTGTGTTATAGTTTGGCGCGTTCATATCCATACACCCATAAATACCTAAAACAGGACCACCACCAATTGATTCTGTACCATCTGAATAATTATCTGTTGTTCCCGTACTTATTGGGTTTGTTCCGTAATCATCATCACCTGTATTATTCGTATCCCAAAAACTACCTAAATCTACTGTCTCTTCCTCTTCTTTATAATCAGTATAAACTCCCAAATCTTTTATACTTTGTTTAATTAATATTGGCAAAAATAAATCTTCTTGATTGATATAAGCAATGGTGTCGTCAATACCGTCATTATTTGTATCAATAGTTGTTAAAATTCTTTTAACTTTAATATTTCTTTCATATTTTTCCACTATAATATAACTCTTTCTGTTAATGTAATTGTGTCAGTAGTATTTGCTCCTGAAAACGCTAATATTGCAAAATTATGTTCACCATTATTTATTTTTGGGTTTATAACCATAATGGGGCTGGTCCAGTAACCACCGTTTTGACTATATTGTGTTATATTTATTGGTGCGGTATAAGATAATGGTAAATTATAAAAATCATATACTTTACCATTTAATGCACTAAAAAATCTACCTATAATATATAAATTTTTATTATCGTTTGTTTTATTAAATAACTCATAGTTTCTATCCCAAAAAATCCTTTTTAAATTAAATGTTGGTTGTTTTGTTCCTATTGCGTCTAGGTCCTCAAATGACATTAAATTTCTATTTTCTGGACTATTTTCATCATAAAAATATAATCTAAAATAGCTTTTCGTGAATGAATTTTTTGTAAGACCAGTAACGGTGTTAAATCCAGCTGCTGAATAATCTTGTTCGTATGTGTTTGTGTTTCTATTTAAAAATCTAAAATTTATATTAATTCCTCCAGGGTCAGATGATTTATACGCTATTCGTTCTCCATCACTAAATGGGTTTAAAGAATTATTAGTCTCTATAGCGACCAACTCATCAATTGTTTCTGTTAAACCTAGTTGTGTGAAACTTGTTGATGGCGGCATACTAATGTTTATGTCTTTTCCTTTTACCTTATTTATACTATATCTTTCCATTAACAAACATCTTGTATTTCTCCTATTTTTATGAACTCTTCGTTTATCACTTTTTCTTGTGGGTCTTGTCTTCTTATGTAAAAATTATAATTACCATAAAAATAGTGTCTACCATTAATAAATGGGTAATCGACACCCACACCTGAATTTGGTTCTATAAAACCAATCCCTAATAAATCTCGCCAAGCTATACCCCCATCTGGATATGTTTCTGCATAGTTTGGTATGCCTCCTGTTGGTTCGTTTATACTACTTGTCTCTATTATATCAGAAAAATTCATTATCTCTAATTTTTTAAATGGGTCTAAAAAATAACCTTCACCAGTTGGGTCTGACATTAACCCAAACCTATGTACTATTTTTGATATAACTCTTTCTTTAATTTCTGAACTATTATATTCAGCATAATCACCTATGTAATCAGATAAATTATTTGGTTTTTCTATTGTGCCTACCCCAAGCGGCACAAAGTTTGATATTACTTCAAGTCCTGGTGGTATTATTCGTTTACTGTTAAAGTCCCAACCAGCAACAACACTAGACCATGGAAATGTTCTTTCTCCAGACCTTTTAATAAAACCCAAATATAGTTCTGTTAATGGTTTGTTATTATGGTCTACCAACGGACCAACATCTATATCTTCATTAAAATGATATAACCAAGTATCATTAGCTATACCTAATTCGTTAACTATTGTTGTTGGGTAAATACTAGTACTAAAAGCACATTTATAAGAATCATATTTGTTAGTTGTTAAAACTTTATATTTTCTAACATAATAATCTGAAGGTGTTCCATTTAAAGTTCTAAACCTAGGCTTATTAGTTGTATATGTTTGTGACTGCCCCTTTGTTGTAAATAAAATATATTTTATTATGAAAGTATTTGGGTCTATTACTGAGTGAACTTTAAAAATTCCATTAAAAATTCCTACACCCCTTAAATCTATGTATGGTGGTATGAATTCTTGTAATGGTGGCCATGGTGTATTTGTGTTTGGTGGTGGTATAGACGCTGAAAATGGTATAACTAAATTGTGTGGTGTTTGTGTTTCTATTTTAAGATATATCTCATCATTACTAGAAAAAGTACCAGTAGTCCCACCATATTGGTCTGTTGCGGTAACCGTATTAATATCTATTGTATTAGAAAAATTTATATCATTTTGTGTTGTGTTAACAATTTTACGGTAATTACTTGGTACTGTATAGTTAGTGATGTATGGGGTGTCTAATACAAAATTTTTATCCATGTTTTCACCATCTATACCTAAACTTAAAACTCTATATATTCCGTGATATGGATTTGACGGTATCTCTCTATTGTAGATATAAACATAATCATATACCGAAAGATTGTGTTTTTGAACACATTTAACCCCTAATCTTTCTTCTTCACCAGACGGTGTTGCTGATAAAAAAGTTTCTATTTGTGGTCCCATGTTAGCTGGAGATGATATTGTTAAGTTTGGGCCATAATATATCATATTAAAATCAACATCTTTTTTATGTGGGTATAATATTTGTAATAACCAATTATTTGGTGTCACTTGTGGATTACCATCAAGTAATGGGTCCCAATCTTCATTTAGTGTGCCTGTTATTACAGTTATTGTATCATCTGGGTTTAAAATTCTTTCTGTTGGAGCTAGTTCATTGGCTGTGTATATATTTATTTTACCAGAAAATCTATAGTTTCTAGTTTCTAACCTTTCTTTTTCAAAAACATCTTGTTGATTTACCACCTCAACTAAATCGTATTCTATTAGTGGTTTAGTTGTTCTATTTAAACCAATATTCAAGAAGGTGGCAGTTTCTAATGCTGTTTTACTAGTTAGCTGCTTTGGTACTTTTAATATTTGGCTCATTATTATTCTTTAACTCTAACTTTTATATCTGTTTGTGGGAATCTTATTTGAAACATAGAATCATATTCAGCAAATAATGTAAAATCTTCTGTTAAATTTATCTCTAATGTCGATAAGTCTGATATTTCTTGTGTGGTAACATTACTAGAGTATGGTGAACCAGTCTTATTGAAGACTTTGAAATCTATAACATTTAAAACCCCACCTACATTATTTATATTTTCAATTAATTGTGACAAATAAATATTATCACCCATGTCCCAATCCTGTACTTTAAAATATTTTTGTACAGAATCGATTACTCCAGCAATAACTTCTCCTCTTGAGAAAGCTTTGTCTATAAAAATATCTATATCAAAAGCTAAATCAAATACTTTACCATCCCTAGTTAAAACATAGTCATTAATCATTCTATAATCAGCTAACCAAGAGGCTATATTTTCTTTAAGTGTGTTTGTAGATGAATTACTTAATTTTCCTTGACTATCTAACCCTATGACCGCAATATCTATTTTGTTTTGTCTTTCTGACACATTATTTCTAAACGGTATACCAAACGTACCAGGCATTTTATCTATTAGTACAACATAATCTTTTAGTGTTACTGCTCTATTTTGTGAAGAAAAGTTATACCTAACCATCTTTTTTATTTGTTCAGTGCTCGGAGCGTCAGCTCCACCAAAAGCGGGAACTGGGTTATTTACTTTTAATGATTGGGATACTCTTCTATTTATTTGTGGGTTTGGGCCTTGTACGTTTAAGGTATATTGTCCAGGTGCTGTTAATGTGTTAGCCCCAACATTTCCGGTAGCTCCACCACCAGTTCTATATCTAATATACATAGTTGTACCAACTTTAGGTATTTCACCCATGGCAGTAGTGTTTATAAAATCACCTATTCTCAAGGTGAAGTTATTATTAGCATAAGTGTTCAATTGTTCTTGGTCAGCATTACCTGAACCAAATGTCATTTTACAAAAACCTTTATCTGTATATTCTTTAATAAATCTTCTATTTGTATTAACCCATTTACCCGGTGTTATTGTCGTATTATCTGTTTGTCTTGTTTTATCTTGTATAAAAATTTTATCTTCCATTAAGGAATCCATTTCATACCAACTTAATTCTGGGTCCGCGAATTGTGATAGTGTTGGGTTTCCCTGTAAATTGGACCCCTCTAGAGTGACCACTTGTTCTATAGATATCACATTGGTGTTCGGTAATGTTACCTCTAAAAATGGTATGGCATCTGTATTCGATATCGTCTTTCTAAAAACATTCGTAACACCAGCTACCACAAATTCTCGTTTAACTAATGTATACCCAACTAATGTTCCGTTTTGGTTTGTATTTGGTAATACTAATCTATTTGGTATTCCACCTACACTTAGTGGTTCACTGAAATCTATATCATCAAGAGTTTCAAAACTTTGCCCACCACCTAAAACTTGGGCCCCATATTTTAGTACTGGTGCGTATCTTATATCGAAGGTGTCACCATAAACTGGTACGTTTACAGAAAAATCCACTATAGATACTGATGGCCTTTTACCTGGAACATTTAAACCTAAAGTTCTAGCTATATTTAAGATTGATTTTCTTTCTTGTGCAAAATCTAATTGTGTTTCTTGGAACATTCTATCAGTATTAAATGATAACATGTCTGACACTGCCGCGTTTAATTCTACCAACATAGTACCTATAGACGCATCATTAAAGTCTTGGAATGTCTCTGGGTAATACTTTTTAATAAAGTTAAATAACTCTGTTCTTACGTCTGAAAAGTTTCTAGCGAAGTAATTGATTTTTTTGTTTGTTGCTGCCATTTTATAATTCTATTTCTATAAAATCAGTACCATCGAAAGAGGCTGAGGTAACTTTGTAGTCTAATCTGACTATCGCCACTTTTTCGTTTCTTTCTGATTTGGATACTGTTATTTCTAATATTGTTAGGTTTGGTATGTATTCTTTTATTGCTGTTTCTATTTCTGATTGTATAGATTTGTGTACTATTCCATCATTTTGTTCAAAAAGATATTGCCTTAGATTAACCCCAAAAGACGGCAAATAAAGTCTTTGTCTTTTTTGTGTTAATAAAAGATGTAATAAATCCGCTTTAATTGCTCTTTTACTAGTTTTTTCCATTTTTAGAAATTTACCTTTTGGGTCTTCCTCAAATGGAAACGATATATTTATATATTTTTCCGCCATTTCTTTTTATTAATAAATATTCAAGTATATAATTTATACTAAAAATATAAAATGTAAATTTTGGCATAAAAAAAGCCCCACATGGGGCTTTTATTTTATTATTAGTAATTTTAATGGTTTGTTGTTTCTTCTTTCTCTGATATAGTAGATAGGTCAACATCTATTTCACAAGCTCCACCTGCACAAGCCAGTTCACCACTTAGGTCAGTATTGTCTTCCGTTTCAATAATTTTACTCAAATCAATATCCATCAATGATTCCATCATCTCAGAATACACTTCTTCTTTTATATCTTCAAATGGGGCTTGTACATATGTTCCACCATCATAAGGTAATACCGATAAACCATTATAAAATTTACGATTCTCCCACATCCACTCACCAGCTAAATCCCAATCATTTTCTTTTAATGAAATTGTTGCAGATACATTATGTGTGTTAGAACCTTTTCTGTGTCCTGGATTTACCCATTCTTGTGATACTTTTTTTACTCTTTCTAATAATTCAAATGGTGACTCTGTTCTCATGATAGCTCCCTCTGGTGCTTTTTGTGGTATCTCAATAACAGCCGTATCGTGTGGTCTATAATATTCATCCTGAACTAATTCTGGATGTGATTTACTTAAATATTTATACATAGACTCATTTTTACCAACCCTAATTCTTCTAATGTAGTAATCGTTATGCCAAGCGTGAATACCTGACGATGTCCCTAATGTTAATGAAGTTGTTCCTGCTGGTTTAACTGTTGTACATCTAGCTGCTGGATTTATGTTTATTAATTTAGCTACCCTAGTATTTTCTCTTTTTACTAAACTAGCGGCTTTGCCCATATCATAACCTAAAACAGTTCCACTACCTATACCTGTCATACTTACACCTATTAACGCTTCTTTTTCTGTTGTCTCTCTCCATTCTTCCCTTAGATAATGAAAATTTGTATAACCAGCCTGTAAAGTTCCAATAAAAGCCGCCCCTTTAACTCTTTCATTTAAATCTTCTTGTGATATTATGTCTGAAGCGTTTACCTCACATAAATTACAAAATTGAAATGGTCTTAGTGCTATTTCACAACATGGGTTTGTTCCCCAATCTTTATCGTTTGAGAAATAAATACCTGGTTCTCCAGCCCCCGATAATTCAACACGTTTCCAAACATCTAAAAAGAACTCTTTTGTTACTTTGTGTCTCATTAGAACCGCTGAATTATTAGCTCTACCTCTTTGTGGGTTAAGTTCCCACCAATTTCCTGCCTTACAAGAAATCATTTCATCATCGTCAGCTGAAAATAATGATATTAAAGCTGCTCTACGTATGCCACCAGCTAACACAGCGTCAGCTATATAACAAACAATATCGTGTGTTTCTATTGTTGATAGATTGTCACCATCTTCTTTTTGGCTTAATACACCTTCTATTTTAAGTAAACATTCTTTAAGTGGTTGTGGTCCTGGTGCTTTACCACCAGACGTAACCAACATAGCCCCTTTTGGTCTGATGTCCGAAAAATCAAATTCGATACGCGAACTTCGACCATTAAGATAAGATTTCATCAATACTTTAATTGCGTCAGCCCAACCTTCTATTGAGTCACCAATTAAAAATCTTTTTTTCCTTTTTGCATATGGTTTGTTGATTGGTGGTAGTGAAGCTACATGATGTTTTTGAACTGAATATCCAACTCCAGTACCCCCAAGTAGTAAGAACATTGTCTCACTAAAAGCGTCAGCACTATCTATCGGTAAATAAGCACAATTATAAACTCTATTGGGTGATATCTCTATTGGCTTGCCCCCAAACTGCATAGACCTCATCGATGGTAATATTTTTTTATCGTATACTAATCGGTACACATTATTTATTTCGTCTTTAAGTTCTGGATATCTTTTGATGTGCATATTTTTATTACGTGTAACCAATTCATCCCAAGTCTCTCTTCTTTGTAATTCTGGCATGTACTTAGCGTACTTCATATAGACAGTTATGTCTGACAGAATTTTATTAGATAATTCCATTTTTTATTATTTTTTTATTTGTTATTAATTTATTCGGTTTTACTTTGTTCTCTTCTTAGTTTTGCCATTTTTAATCTTTCTTTAGCGTTTTCTTCTTTCCTAACTTCAACCTTTCTTTCGTAACCTAAAAAAGTATCCGAAGTTTCTGTGTCGATAAACACCTTACCATTATCAAATGTACAATCTTCAAAAAGAACACCATCTTTTCCGAACCTAGACTTTAAAATGGCTATTGTAGCTCTATTACCCTCTTTTTGGGATAGTGTTCTAGCTATAGACATTATAAAATGACCAATCTGAGCTTTCTTAATAGAACCGCCCATTTGGTCTCCTGTTACTACATCTGCCGATATAGAACTTCTGTTTCCTTGGACTGCTGTCCAACCTACCATATTATATTCAGCTAACATGGATTCAAACCCTCTCATCACATTACCTTCTCCTGACCATTCATCGTTATATCTTCTCGCTGACTCAACACAATCAATATAATCTAGAATTATCATATCTGGTTTAAAACCAACTGAAATTAAATGTCTGATGTATGTTTTAATATGGTTAACTGTAACACCTTCAGACGAAAACTTTCTTATTACCAAATCGTTCTCTTTACCGTTTGTTTTCTCTTTTATAACTCCAATGATTTTTTCTTTATCATCAGATAAAGAGTTTAATTCAACACCACTCCAACAAGAGGCGTGTTTTCTCTTAATAACATCTGGTAAATCCTCAAAAACAATTTGTAAAACATTGTAGCCAACGTTATATGCTGTATTAGCTATTTTAGTTAGTATTGTTGTCTTACCAACACCATATGGGGCTAATATAACACCTAACTCTCCTCTAGACAAACCACCATCGGTTAAATTATCTATACCACTTATTCCCGTGGGAATTGGGTGTCTAAAATCTTCTTCTAGGACTGTGTCCCAACCATCTACGATTGACGTGCCATCGTCCTTCTCTGCACCAACTGAAAGGGCTTCTTTCATGATATCGGCACACTCTTCATACCTACCAAATTCACCATTATCAATGATTTTAGATATCTTATCGTTTGCCTTTTTTAGTTCTTGTTGTCTACAGAAATTTAATGACTCTTTTTGTACATACTCCCAATCATCTACCTCTAGATTTTTTATTTCTTTAGTTATTTCAAACACATAATCTTGTGTTATTTTGTCTTTTATCTCTACCTTTAAAATTGTCTCAAGCGTGTCCCAATTTGGAATCTTTTCGAAGCTCTCGAAATAATCTTTTACTGTAGCTATAATAAGCCTAAAATACTCATTATCAAAATATTTCGCGTGAACAATATCTACTACTCTATCAGAGAATTTTTTGTTTGCTGGATGTAATATTTGATTGATGAATTCTGTTTGAAACCTGTATCCTAGATACCCTAAAGTTGTAACTTTCTTACTCATATAAACTAAGTTTTGATTTATTAATAAATAACTATTTAGAGTGAGATTCCGCAGTATTCCACATCAAAATTTTGTAAATAAAATGTTTCTTGTATTTCCTTAATAATAGAGGGGATTATCCTTCTAACATCTACAGAATATCTTACTCTTTGTGGATAAACATTACCCGTAAACCTCTTTTTGATTTTATGTGTCTTATCATATCCCTTATCCGTTGTTGTTACTTTTATTTCAAAATCAAAAACATCTTCGTCATCATATATATTTTCAACCATAATATCTTCTTGTAATTGTTTTCTATATGGGTTATAACTTTTATACAAATAATCATATGTTTTATTTTTTAGGTCGTTTTGTACTAATCTAACACACTCCTCTACACACTGAACTAAGTCAATTGAGTTCAACACTTTAGGGTTAAATTTTTTAACTGAAAAGTACCTCTGGCAAATAATATTATCGTTTATGTATAACACAAACTCGAACTTCTTT
>TARA_R110002020_G_scaffold345743_2_pt1 | contig 31459 bp, 28 predicted proteins | sample TARA_R110002020 | Tara Oceans TARA_R110002020 (sample SAMEA4396489) | marine metagenome | biome: Westerlies Biome; feature: [MES] marine water layer (ENVO:01000295) within the mesopelagic zone...; material: water (ENVO:00002006), including particulate matter (ENVO:01000060) such...
AATTAGCAAGCCCTGGAGGCATCATGGAGGTTTCCATCACCTTACGGGTTTTGATAGTGCTTTTGTCAAGTTTGGTTGCTGTTCCAGTAATGTCCTGAATTACCACCTCGTCAGCTGTCTCTGCAGTCACAAAACCCATGTAGGATTTGTCATCGTTGGTATCGATCAGCACGGAGGCAAAACCTTGGGAGATGGAAGCATTTGGCTTCAGGATAGATTCCGTGATCTGAGAGCGGTTCATGATCGAGCCGATCTGCCCCATGAATGGACCTTTCAGCGGCTGCCCTTTCTCAATGCTATGGCAAGCCACGCAACCTTGGCTGGTGAAAAGCGCTTTTCCTTTGATAGGATCGCCTTTGAGATCTTGCACAGCGATCATCACATCTTCGATAGATGTGGCACCTACCTGACCTTTTTTACTTTTTATTTTTTCCAGATCCACTTCAGTTTCCTGGATCACCAAGTTGGATTGCTCTTCTCCAAATTCCTCGATATCCATTCTATTACGCTCGTTTAACTCAGCGAAGAATTGTCTTTTCGTTGGGTCATCTTGCGCATTGCGTTCACCTACCAAGAAGTCTTTGATTTTGTCTGAAGATTCCCAAGTGATGGCTTTGTAATACGGACCATGCGTGTCCGGACGCGTTCCCCACCACCATGAACCGTCATAAGGAGCTTCTTTTTTGTACAATCTAGAAAGTGTACCCAAGATCTCTGCTTTCAACTCCATGTCATCTGTATCACCATAGGCTTTGATCAAGCCATCCACAGCTTTTGGGTCATGCATGTAGCGCAAAGTCCAAAGTGCGATTTTTGAATTCTCCGTACCAATAGCATCTACTGCAGCATCAACTGCATTCAATTTAACTAGTGATTTTACTGCAATATGTGGAAGGATAATTGCAGAATTAGGAGTAGCGTGAGGGCCTTCAGTTCCTTTTTCAGGCTGCTTGAAAGAATCTGGAACTTGCACTTTTAATAATTCCTCAGCAGCTTCTGGATTGCCTATTCTTCCCAAAGCAACAATCGCTGCAGATTTCACCCGGTCGTTTGGATCAGTTACTCCTTCGATAAATGGATCAAGCGGAACTCCCTGAAGACAGGTTTTTCGATCTGCCAAAGCCCGAAGTGCGAATTCTCTAATTTTCTCTTCTTGGCTCAATTTTACCAATTCCCCATTTCCATTTTCACAAGTAGCCTGGGCATACGTGTAAATACCTGCAACTCTGGCTTCCAGCGGTAAAGTTTTGTCAGTGGCAATAGAAAGTGCAGCAGCGCCTGCTTCCTCAGGGAAGCGAGCGAGCATTTCACGCTGAGCATGAAAACGTGCAACGGAATTGCTTGCCTTAAGTAAAGAAGTTAATTCTTCAAGTGATGCGGCCTTCAAGTCTGGAAAGGCTTCGTAGGTCCAATCCTTTGGTACCAATCTTACTACATATCCTTTTTCTTCGCTTCCAAAATATCCTGCACCATCCCATGCAGCGAGAAACATACGTCCAGAAGCATCCACATCAAGATCTGAAATCTGAGGAAGTTTGATGAATTCTTCAGCCTGCTGAGTAAAGCCTGGGCCATCCATTGTCACACGATGAATGTACAATTGGCTTCTACCCCAATCCGCCATCATAGGGACATGATTGTATTTGGCTGGCCAGCGATCGTCATCCATAAAATAACTTCCGGTACCTGATCCACCACCTAGATCAACTAGTGCCGGGATAATTTCTTCAGTGAAATTCTTGAAAAAGTTAGGGTAGCCATACTCACCTGACTGCGTGTAATGAATGAAACGAATGTTCCAGCCACCGCCATCATTGGTATTGCCACGGGTATAGATATTCATAAATGGATCAATCGCCACATCGTAGATGTTTCTTGTTCCGTGGATATATTCTTCCATTTCGGTACCATCAGGACGAACGCGGACAATCCCTCCACCAAGCATGGTCATATGGGTGCCGTCTCTATCTACGGCATCAGGGAAACCGAAATCACCAACGGCGATGTAAATCCATCCATCGATACCCATTCGGATGCCATTTGTAGAGTGGTCAGTCCCACGAGAACGGATGGATTCAGGAGAAGAGATTCCTTCAATTAGCATTTTAGCTGCACCGTCAGCGACACCATCGTTATCCTTATCTTCGTAAACGACCAAGTTCATTCCGGTAGCTTTTCCAGTCTCTTCGGAAAACTGTGTATGGAGTACAAATACTTGATCTCTTACAGCAATAATTCCACGTGGATTATCCACTTTGACAAATTCAGTGTGTGAATCTAGCTCACCGTCATTGTTACTATCCACCAAGCGAACGATTGCTCCTTTTCCAGCTTCTTTGCCTAAAGAACCCATCATATCTACGCCAACAAACACTTTTCCGTCAGGAGATACTGCCAATGCTGCAGGTGAAGGAACGATATCCGGTCCAGCAAAATTGGTCATGATCAGCTCGGTACTGTCTGCACCATGCTTGGCTGTGTCTAGGGGGTACTGTGGGTAATAATTGGTGAGTTCTTCTAAGTCAGCTTTTCTGGTGTCGGGTTTGGAGCATCCGAAGGCTAGAAAGATGCCTATAATAGCAATTATAGGGAGGGAAATTTTAGACATGCTAAAAATATTATTAGAGGGTTATTATTTCGGAATATGCGATTTGCACCCTCAAATATATCAGGTTCGATGATAAAAGGTAAGCTATTATCAATAGAGGCTCAGTTCCAGTGAATTTTGGCGCAAAAGGTATACTTAGCGGTTAAATGTGTATTTGTAGGCACAGTTAAAGAATCCACTACGGTTACCAATTGAAGGTTAAACTGATTCCCTGTTTTACTTCAGTTGATTTTCAAACAGAAAAATCCCGTTCTTATTTGCAATAACGATGTCGGGTTTTCCATCCTTATTCATGTCTTCGACTGCAATATTTAGTCCGGCACCAGAATCATTATCGATGATGTGCTCACGGAAAAACGGGCCTATCATCGGGGTGAATTCGAAATATAGCAAGTAGGGGGTGTCATCGTCTCCTGCATCATTTCCATTATGTGCCAAGTACCTCTTTCCAGTGATCATTTCTAGCTCTCCGTCTCCGTTCAGATCAGCCATTAGTGTGGAATGGGTTTGGGCAGTTATGTTACTCATGAGGTGAGTTTTGAAAGTTGAATCATTCTTATACTCATGCCACCATATACCCATAGAATGCGCAGAGGAACTGACCACGTCATTATCCATGTCTCCGTTGACATCGAGAACCTGCATGTGGGAAGCTGGATCACTTATGAGCACCGGATGGAAAATCCAGTCTCCTGAGTTCAGATCGGCTTTACCTTCAAACCAACCTTCCGAGATGAGTACATCCTTGATCTTGTCCCCATTAATATCCCCAAAACCCAGCCCATGGGAGAAGCGATCAGTTCCTGGGACATTTTCCGCAGAAAGATTATGCCGTTTCCATTCTGTTTCTCCGGGTTTGGTAGGCGCCTGTAGCCAGATGATTTGTCGTTTGGCATAGTCACCACAAAGGATATCCAGTCGCCCATCCCCATCGATATCGATAAAGCCAGGAGATTCATTGGAGATGCCCACGGAGTCAGCGATGATATGCTTTTGCCAATTGTTACTTTCTGTTTTTGGGTTTTCAAACCAATATGCAGGAGTACCTGGATAATCAATAATCACTACATCATCCCAGCCATCGAGATTTACATCCATCCCTAGATTCAAGAAGGAATTGCTGTACTCTTTTCTAGGGTCAAATAGTTTAGAAGGTGAAATCTCGTGTCGGGTCCACTCAGGCGCTTCAAACCAATAGTATCCTGCGATTATATCCAGCTGACCATCTTTATTCATATCGCCCACAGCCGCTCCTTCGGAGAGAAAATCACGCGTGATCACAGTTTTGGTAAATTCAGGCTCAGCAGAATTTTGGCAAAATGCCGAGCTGGTGATTAATGAAAAAGCTAGAATTCCAGTGAATCCTAACACTATACTTTTAAAAAATCCATTTTTCATATTTCTTGATTTTAGGAGGATGGTTCTTAAGGCTCTAAGTTCAAGTTAGACAATTGCATGATCAATTCATGACTGCTATGAGTATTTGATTCTTCAAGAGAGTCTTTGAGTTTTAGTAAAGCTGTGACAGCTTCTGGGGTGTTTAGCTCTCCAAGTTTCTGAACGGTGTATTTTAAGATCATCGGATTCGAAGCTTTTTGGGACAAGGTCAAAGCTCTATCAGCATCCAGACTGGCCAAAGGTTCTATAGCATACCAAAGCATAAGGGGCATATTATGATCCTCCAGATCTTCTGTATGTTGTACCAACGCCTCCATGACCTCCCAACTTTTTTCCGGTTCTAATCGAAGCATGGCCGACACTAAATAAAGTCTAACCAATGCGGATGGATCGCTTTCAGCTATTCTAACAAATTGAGCTAACATCTCATCAGACACAGTTTTACCTTCAGCGGCAAGTTGAATCGCCCAACTTCTGATGTATTCATCTTCGTCTGACAACAACTTCATTAAATCAGCATCTTTCAATCCATTTGTTACCAGCAATGTCCAAAGAGCACGAAGTCTATTCGATGTTTCAGAATCATTAGCCAAGATTTCTTTGAGCACTTGTTTGGCTTCTGGCGTTGCTCCCCGTTCTTGTAGGATTGTCCTTGCTTGGCGAGCATACCATTCGTTTTTATGCGTCTGGTAGTTGGCAAGTGCTACGCTGCTTTCCTTGGACAAATCCACTTTTACCCAGATATCATTTTCATGGGAAATCTTAAAGATCCTTCCAAGCGACTTGTCATGTACGTCTGGATTGGGACTGTGACATTGGTTTTGATCGTACCAGTCGATTGCAAAGACGGAACCCTCAGGTCCATATTTGAAATTGAGCCATTGGGACCAAGAATCGTTCATGGCCATAAAGTCATTTTGATGCGTTGCAACATAACCTGAACCCGATCTATTCAATTGGTCAATATTCAAGCGTGAACCATTGATGTTATTCATAAATATGTTGTTTCGGTAGTTTTCTGGCCAGGTATCTCCACCCAGATAAATCATCGCCCCTGCATGTGCATGTCCACCCCCAGCGGAAGCCGAACGGAAGTTGCCAGCATGCGGTCCTCGATTCCCCACCCAATGCACATGATCCGCAATGGTCTTGATGTCATCGTAAGTATACGAATTGAAGTGGTTGCCTGCTTGTCTCTGGTAGCGCGCGCCTTGAATGACATGATACATATGAGGAATGACACAAACCGTAATGAATGGATGACCATAGCTATTGAAATCAATTCCCCAAGGATTGCTGCTGCCTTCGGCAAAAACTTCAAACTCATGTCTCGTAGGATGGTAGCGCCAAACTCCTGCATTGATTTTTGTGCGTTCCGCGTCTGAGGAACCAGGTTTGCCCACATTGGAATGGGTGAACACCCCATGCGTACCGTAAAGCCAGCCATCCGGGCCCCATCTTAGATTGTTCAGCACTTCGTGGGTATCATCTGTTCCCCAGCCATCCAAGAGTTTTACAGGAGGACCGGATGGTTTATCATTTTCAAAATCTGCAGGGATAAATAGGAGGTAAGGAGCCGCTCCCAGCCAAACTCCACCCATTCCGACTTCGATTCCACTGACCAAATTGAGTCCTTCGGTAAAGACTTTTCTGGAATCCAGCGTGCCATCTCCATCCGTATCTTCAAAAATTAGAATTCTGTCTTTTCCTTCACCTTCGGGCGCCGGAGTAGGGTAGGTGTGGCCTTCCACAACCCAAAGTCTTCCTTTTGGATCAAGGGTAAAACTAATCGGTCGGATAATGTCAGGCTCAGCTGCTGCAAGCGTAATTGTAAAACCATCAGGGGGAGTCATCGCATTGGCCGCATCAATACCCGAAAGTCCTGAATTTAAAACTGGATCAAGTGGAGGCAAGATGATGATATCTTCCTGCTTCAGTTCGTTTGGAAAGCTGGGACGACTAGCATAAAACTCGAAATCATCGAAATTGATATGTGCCCATTTGTCATCAGAGATGTAAGGGATTTGGGAGATGCCAGTTTCGTTGTCGAAGATGCGAATGAAAATTAGCCTTTCTAAGTATTCACTTAAATCCACTACCACGGGCTGTAGGGTTGCACGACCCTGACCGGTTGATGAAAATATGACCTGATCAGATTCTGCCAAAACCAACTCCACCCGCGTATCTGCCAATGCTCCACCAGAAACCAAAAAGCTCGCAAAAGGCTGAGTAACTTCAAATGGAACTGAGGTAAGTGTTCCTGTTAAGTTGTAGTTCTTAGTTCCTCCACTGCTTAGGAAATCTTTCCCCTCGAAGTTTATTTTATCTTCCTCACCATGAACTGGAGAGGGGTCAGCACTGAAAATTGGATTTGCAAATGCATCGCCAGAAGCTGTCCAATCTTTGAGCGTGCCGGTTTCGAAGTTTAGATTCAGCGGTTTTCCATCCTTCTTTGGGGTAATCCCGGTTATTTTGGTTTTGACTTCATCACCCTCAAGTAATTCAAATTTCCCAACCATTCCCGCCGCGCGATGACCAGGAATTGAGCAGTAATAGGTGTCATCGCTAACAGCTACGAAAGTGATGCTTGTGGTAGCCCCTTTGTCCAAAATTGTAGGGCTTTTGATCCCGAGCTTTTCCATGGCTACATCGTGCGTCATGATCTCGCCATTGGTGATGGTAATGGTGATTTGATCACCTTTCTTGGCTCTTAGAGTAGGGTTTCTCGTTCCGTCAGGAGCAAAATATCCAAGAATGGTTGCTTGCAGTTTGAACTCTATTTCATTTGGGAGATCGCTTGGATTTAGGGCTGAGCCGAAGGAAGAAAAAGAATTAGCGCAGAGCGTCAGGCAAAAAACGACTGCTATCCAGTTTTTGATCATGGCTTTTGGGTTGAGTGGTAATCTGTAGATACTGAATCAACCTATAATCTATTCTTTTTGAGGCAGTTCTTCAATAAAAATATCCTTAAATGCTACTTGAGCTTTTCCGCCCCCATGAATTTGTAATCCTATTAAACCTGACTGTGGAATAGTTTGGTCTGGTTCTGTATAATCAACTGTCTGATGACCATTTATGAATAGCTGGATTCGGCCATTTTCAGCGTGGACTTTATAGTCATTCCAATCATTGATGTTGATCCAAGACAGTACCTGGGCTGAATCTGGGGCGATCAGAGTTACATTTCTGCGAGATTCATCATACAAACTTGCCCAATAGCCATTTCCCCAATCAGCTTGATAGCCTTCCATTTCATAAGCTGGATTGCTCAGTCGCTTGCTGTGAAATTGGACTCCAGAATTGATAAACCCTTCCGTGCCTGTCAGTTTGATTTTTAGGGTCAGAATAAAATTCTCATAGTTTCGGTCAGTTACCAGGAACTCATTATTTGGGACAGTTTTTTCCAATGAACCTCCCACAATCATTCCATCTTCCACTCGCCAGGTATTCTCCCTATCTCCTTCCCAACCCGCTAAAGTCTCTCCGTCAAAGAGCGATTTTCTAGATTCACTGCAACTAATAAGGGCGATAAATAGAACCGAAAAAACTAAGAGAGTTGATTTCATGCAAAAACTGTTTCATAAAAAGACACTGATTAAAACAGTTATAATTTATTCCATTCAATCTAGAATTCCGAATGATGAATTATAAATGCTGAAGACTACAAACCAGCCATATCCCACTTGTTGATCACCTCCTGAATAAAGCCTGAAACCTTTGCATTTACTTTTTGGAAGTATTCATCTGCCTGAGCCTGATCAAAGTTCGGATATCCCTGCCCAGGCTTATATAATCCTATAGAGGATGGGAATGGAGTGGCGGACCAGGTTCCCGCTTCAGGATAGGCAGTTGCCAAATCGGCTCTGTATCTTTCTTTATGAACTAGGGTAGGGTCGATTGCCTGAATGTAGGCAGTCTCGTTCAGCCCGGCATGGCCGCCATCTTCTTTGAATACTTCCATAGTAACATCGGAAGCGAATGACCACCAATTGATCACCAAAGTTCTAATTCCGAGTTCGTTCGCTAGTTCTCCGGCTACCTCTTGCAAAACCTTGGTTTGCCCTCCGCCATGGCCATTCAAAATGATGATGTTTTTAAATCCGTTTTTGGAAAGACCTTTTAGTATATCTCTAATGAAAGGGCGATACGCTTCTTCAGTGATTTGAAAGGCTCCCGGGAATGCGGCCATGCTACCAGTAATCCCATAATTAAGAGTCGGTGCGATCAATGCATTGAGGTTGTCCGCTATGTCCATTGCCATCGCAAAGGGAGCTGTATTATCTGCTCCGTTATTGATCACACCATGAGGCTCAAGTGTTCCAGTTGGTAGAAGAACGGTGGTGATTTTCGTAGGAACAAACTCTGCAAATTCCATCCAGTTGATCCTATCCATTTCACGAGTTGAAGGAGAATTCTGGGCTAAAAGTGCACTTGAGATAAAGGTTAATAATAGAGTGGAAAGGTAATTTTTCATTGTAAAAAGTATTAGCTATTAAAGTACTTGTTCCGGTACAATTTAAAGCAAGATTGTCAAACACATCACTTTCTGCATGTCTTATTCGAAATATTCTGCTGCGGATTAATTGCAGAATCCTTAATTAGAATGAGGCGACGTCATTTTGCATAAACTATTCCAATCGCAAAGGCTTAAAGGACGCTCGCTCAATAGTTAGCCAAAAGACTAATTTGCTCCATTTTCATGCTAGTTCTGTGGCTTGGTTTATTTGAATTCCTTCGGCGAATTGTGGTGTATGCCTACAAGTTGGAGAATTAAGTGGGGTATTAATTGCCCGATATTTTTTCGAAGTGGAAATTAAATACTCGAAATTAAATTTCGGGAAATATTCAAAGATTAGATATTTTGTTCTGGATTTAATTTTTTTTCAAAAAAATTTTAGTGTTTTTCCTGTGTTTTTTTAATCCTAGATGAACGACGCTAATGTGTTGAAGTCTAGTTGATTGTGGGTGGTTGTTGTGTCTTGTATTTTGCTAGATAGCAGCTTTTTTTAAAGGGAGATCTTTGACAAATATCAAAAATCTTTCAAATCTGAGTGATCCAATTAGTTCTGGGGCTTCGTAATTGACACCAAACAACCAATCGATTTTATTCAATCTGTTGAAATTAAATCTTTTAGGAAACCATAACCATATTATTAACCTAAACACTCAGGAAATGAAAAATGAATTAATTAAGCCCCAAGGACTTGTCAAAAATGCAAACCGCCGACAGTTTCTTAAAGCGGGCTCACTATCAGTAGCCGCAGCAGGCTTGATCATGGTCGGCTGTGATGATGTAGGGGATGTAGACCCTATGCCAATGGGAGACGGAGTAAAGCTAGGCTCAGGCGATATTGGTATTTTGAATTATGCCTATGCGCTGGAGCAATTGGAAGCGGCATTTTATGCTGCTGTAATGCAAGGAGGATATTTCAATAATGCCAGTGCAGAGGAGAAGACTATCATGGGAGATCTAGAGAAGCATGAAAGAGCACACAAGCTGTTCTTCAAAGCTGCCTTGGGAGATGCTGCGATTGCGGATCTTGAGGTTGATTTTAGCTCAATTGATTTCAATAGTAGAACATCCGTTTTGGGAGCCGCTAAGACTTTTGAAGATCTGGGAGTTGCAGCTTATAATGGTGCTGGACAGTTTATCCAGAATGTTGATTACTTATTGATTGCAGGCAAAATAGTATCTGTAGAAGCAAGACATGCTGCTGCTATTAGAGATTTGATTAATCCTGGTTCTGCTGATTTTGCAGGAGATGATTTGATCGATGCAAATGGACTTGAGCGTACACTGAACTTCACGCAAGTTTTGACTGCTGCTAGCACTTATGTGACTACTCCGATTGACTTCAGCCAGTTACCAACATCCTAATCCACCACTTTAAAATAACAACGACATGAACTTATTGAATTTATTAGATAAAATGTGCCCGGATACGAATAGTAATTCGGAAGAAAAAGAAATATTCTTCTCACGAAGAGATGCTTTCCGCCAGTTCGGAGATATGAGTAAGAAAGTAGCTATGGCTGCTGTACCACTTGGAATTCTATCCGCTTTGCCAAAGGTAGCAAAGGCAGATACTGCAAGTTTGATCGGGGTGTTGAATTACGCCTTAACCTTGGAGCATTTGGAGTATAGATATTATCAAATGGGTATTGAGTCAGGAGTAATTGAAGGAGCTGATCTTGCGATTTTCACCAAAATCAGAGATCACGAATTGGCTCACGTAAACTTCCTTACAGAGGTGATCACAAATGTATTAAAAGGGGAGGCTGTGTCTGAACCAGGATTTGATTTCACAGCAGGTGGCAATTTCATGCCATTCTCAGATTATCCTACATTTTTGGCGCTTTCTCAAGCATTTGAAGATACAGGAGTAAGAGCTTACAAAGGACAAGCAGGTAATGTAATGGAAAATGACGTAGTCTTGACAGCGGCACTTTCTATACATTCTGTAGAGGCAAGACATGCATCTATGGTCAGAAGATTAAGAACCAAAAAAGGTCAGGATACAGTCAAAGGCTGGATAACTAACGATTCTAGAGGAAGTCTACCAGCTCCAACTCAAGCAATCTACGATGGAGAGAACAACGTCTCGCATGGGGGTGTAAACGTCGTTGATCTAACAGGAATAGATGCTGGAGCCGTATCCGAGGGATGGGACGAGCCACTTGGCAAAGATGCCGTGTTGGGAATCGCCTCCCTTTTCCTAGCCTCCTAAAATAATTAGTTGGGGTTAAGTGGTTAGATGTCACCTCCGTTTCGGGGTGGCATCTTTTTTTATCTTCCGTTCTTGATAGCTCCTGCAAAGTCACAGAATTATTTTTTTCATTCACTAGGTACCCAGGTGAAATCTAAGTTCAAGCCATTATAGTCTTGCTGTTATTGTTGTCCTGCTTCTCCTGAAGCTGGATTTAGTTTTAATCAAGAGTATTTTCTTTGAATTCGGTGAGATAAGTTTGTGTTTTGACTTTTCGTTAAGCCAATAAGGAATTGATTTAGGGACGCTAAAGCTCAATCCTATACAAACTACAAGGCTGCAATCTTGGGTATTTCAATAAGTCAGGGTGTTCAAAGTCATACTCATAGCTCATACCGATTTTTTGCATTACTCTAATGGAGGCTGAATTTTTCGAAGAGGCTAGGGAATAGACTTTCTTAATTCCTAATTCCTTTGCGAATTCAAGGCATCTTGCTGCACCTTCTGTGGCTAAACCCTGTTTCCAGAACTTTTTTCTGATCCGCCAGCCAATATCTATGCAAGGCGTGAAGGGAGCTTTGAAGGATTTGGTTCCCAAACCTATCATTCCTAAGAATTCACCACTATCTAGGAGGTCAACTGCAAAGTAACAATGACCGCGCTCGGTAAAGAGTTTTGTCATTCTATCCATCATAGCTTGTGATTCCTGCGCAGAGAGTGGGTGCTGAAAGAAATGCATAGTTTCTTCATCGGAATTCATTGCGGTAAAAGCTTCCAAGTCTGAACTCATCCACATACGAAACCCTATTCGCTTGCTTTGGAAGAGATATGGTTGAATAGATTCCGGAGCTTGTTTTTCCATTTCGTTGAGGGGAAGAAATCCATAATACTAGGAGGTAAATATATGGACTAACTAGTGAATTCTAAGTTGCGGGAGGTATTGCTCATTAGGCAGTTGGTTGAAATTTAATTAGTTATATGATACATGGATTTAATTAGATTTTATAGGTTTAGTACAGATTAAAAACCTATCCAATGTGAAAATTTTTATTGATTCTAATGATGGTTTGTGGTGCAGGGATGTATGCACAAGCCCAAGTGCTGAAGCCTGGGGTAGGTCTGAATTTTACAGACTTCACTACTTATTCTAGTGATGCCAGTGCGAAGGCCGGTTGGCAGATTGGTGCAAGTATGGAGTTTGGTGACAAGTTGTATTTTGAAACTGGACTGTACTACGGATGCAAATCATTGGAATACTCAGATCCAAACAATGCTACTCAGGATGATTTCAATTCATCATCTTATAGAGTATTTGCTGGAGCAGGTGTAGATTTCTCTATTCTTTTTGTGGAGGCAGCCTATGAATGGTCAGTTACTGATTTGTCGGACGTGAGTACTATTGATGTTGGGAAGACAAGAGGGCTATTTGCTACTGCTGGATTGAGATTTAGGCTTTAGAGAAATCTCGACAAATCTATAAATTCAGGAGGATGGAAACATGCTCCTCTTTTTTGGAGGAAAATTTTGCTGAATCGATTGTTTCTTATAAACTATGGAAATTGGATAATGTTACTGCTGAAATAGGGGGATTGACTTTACAAGTAGATTTTGATTATCAGCAATGATGTCAGTCTCATTAGATTCTTTTCTTATCTGGTCGTCAGACCTATGACCAAGAATCGAAGCGGCCTCAATTCTTAAGTTTAGAATTTCCTACATTGCCTTTGCTACCTTAAGGGAGGTAAAGCGGATAAACATATGGATTATTTAGACTTTACCAGCTTTTTCCTCACATACCTTTTATTTCGTATCAACTTTAGTGTTCTCCTAAACGGGCGTTGAGAAGGGTATTTTCGATACGAAGTAATATTGTTGAAAATCAGTGCCACTACGAGCAAAATCAAAGAACCTGTCAGCACGGGTGAGATGACATACATATATCCTAAGGCCTTCACTTTCTCAGATCCAATGACTGCGATCAAGGCCGTGGCGCCACCAGGAGGATGTAAGGTCAGTGTCATTTGCATTGCGACAATTGATAATGCCACTGCAAGTGGTGCTGCTATCCAGAGGGTAGTTGGGAAAATTAGATTCACCGTGACTCCAACTATGGCTGATACCACATGCCCTCCGACGAGATTTCTGGGTTGAGCCAGTGGACTTCCAATCAAACCATACACCAGCACGCTGGATGCTCCAAATGAGCCAATCAGGAAAAGGTTTTCATACTCATTTAGGGTATTACTATGAAAAAGTGTAATTAATCCAATTCCCACAAAAGCCCCTAAGAAAGACCAAAAATGCTCCTTGGCATCTATTAAGGTTTCTTTGTAAAAAACGTATCGGGAAACTCGGATTCCCCGCTGGATATGCTTCTTCATGTGGATGAATTTCTAAAAATTGGTTTTCGGTAAAATTCGCCAAATCCACGCCAAATATCTCATAATCGTAAGATTTTGATAGGATTTTTGGCGAAAGTACTGTGAAAATGCTTTTGAACTTGTAGTTTTTACGGAATTTTTGTCGATTCTTTGATTTTCAGAAATTTCTAATTTTGGGATAATGCTTCATATTAAGAGGTGAAAAGCACAGATAACTTTTTGAATCGATGAGTCCGAATAGTTTTTTCTTTTTAAATTTATGGACACCATTAATTTTTAGTATATGAAGATATTTAGAGTTTTTACCTTAGTCTTTATGTTAGCTGCATTCTTTGCCATCAATGATGCTGAAGCGCAGCGAAGAGTTGCACCAAGAGCAGGAAATGCAGGTTCTTGGAGATTGTTGGGTTCAAAATCAGCGTCGCATTCAGCAGATCATGATGTAATTGTAGTTTCAGGTCCTGCTGATTACTACCGGAAATTGAAGTTCAAAGTGACCAATTCTCCGGTAAATATGAGCAGAATAATTGTTCGTTACGATGACGGAGGAAGGCCAGAAGAATTGCAGACTCGCTATGAAATTCCTAAAGACGGGGAAAGTAGGGTGATAGATCTAAAAGGTGGAAAAAGAAAATTGAAATCAGTGGAATTTTGGTATGACACCAAAGGTATCTTAAATGGCAAAGCTGAAGTGACGCTATTTGGGATGAAATAAGACGCCATGGCGGGACAGGCTGAAGCGGGCTCAATTCTTAAGTTTAACATATCCTACATTGCTTCGCCGCCATACTGGTAGTAAAGCGGCTATACATATAAGTAAACTAGAACGGGAAAGAATAGACATCTTTCCCGTTTTAGTTTGTAAGATTATTTTTCAAGCTCCACAATCACCTCGATCTCTACAGCCATGTTATTTGGCAGGGCGGCGACACCTACTGCAGAGCGCGCATGTTTTCCTTTTTCTCCAAAGATCTCAACCATAAGATCAGAAAAGCCATTAATTACTGCCGGTTGTTTATCGAATTTTGGGTCGGAATTGACCATTCCCAGAACTTTCACTAGTTGCTTCACCTTACCTAAGTCCCCTGTTGCAGCTTTTATCATCGCTATCACTTCCAAGCCAGTTTCCCGGGCTGCTTGATACCCTTCTTCAGTAGTGAGCTCTGCGCCCACTTTGCCAAAGACATCCGGGCCTGTTCCTGACAGGTACAAGAGATTACCTACTTGTTTCCATTTTACATAGTTTGCAATCGGAACTCCTACTTCAGGTAAGGTTAACCCGAGTTTTTGCAGATTTTGTTCTGGAGTTTGCGCATTTGCAAAATAGGCAAGAAAAATCAGTGGGGAGGCGAGGATAAATTTTCTGGTAATCATATGCGTTAAGTGTGGTTTTTGTGTTTCTAAGCTAAGTGATTCTTTTTACTTTTGGCTCGGCCAGCAAAAGATATGTCCATGCAAAAGATTGAAATTTTACCCTTCTCAACAGATTTAAGTCCATTTTTCAAATCTATCAACCAAGTATGGGTTGAGGAACTTTTTTCTATTGAGGCCTTCGATCAGGCTCAATTTGATTCTCCTGAGGAGACGATCATCAAGCCAGGAGGAACGATAATTTATGCTAAGCTAGGTGAAGAAATTGTGGGTACGGTAGGCTTATATAAGATCTCTGACGAGGAATTTGAATTGGTTAAAATGGGAGTGACTGCTTCTTCTCAGGGCAAAGGAGTAGGAATGATCCTTGGGCAGGCTATTTTAGAAAAAGCCAGGGAAATGGGAGCAAATAAAGTGGTGCTTTATACCCATTCCAAGCTTGCCCCTGCTCTAAGAATTTACGAGAAATTGGGTTTTAAAGAAGCACAACTTGAGCCGGGTAAATACTGCCGCTGCAACCTCAAAATGGAATTGGATCTAGAAACATCAAATTCCTAATCTCAAATTTGAAATTCAGGATTACCAGAATCTGAAAGCTTTTTCATTCACTCTGTTTCTGAAAAACAAGTTGTCCCAGATATCAGGTGAAAGGTAGATTTCAAGGCCAACATTCACCATCATATAACCATCGTATCTGTGTGTAAGTCCTGATCCACGACGGATTCTTCCATTGTTTCGTAGGATTTTGTCCACATCCGGAAGCCCGTTATCATCTAGGAAACTTGGGTTTCGAACAGCTAGTCTCAATCGGTCAGGATTATTCCCTGTGACATAATCATCCACCAAATCCAAATAAAACTCACTGATATTATAGGCGGAAATATCGTCCATGTAATCAGTCAGGGTGAATCTATAATTTCCTTCAACTATCAAATCCACATACACATTGAGCTTGTACTTAAGACCCAGACCCATGGGGAAAACGATGACATTCTGGTTGTAAGGATTATTTTCTAGCTGAAGTGGTCTGAGGTCTATCCATTCTCCGTCAAGCTCAGCTTCCGGATTATTAGTTGACATGCCTACACCTGCAAAAATGTATGGATTCCATAGACTTCTATGGATGTTAGGCACTTTAACTGGAAATAAGTAGTATTCCAGAATTCCAGTCATTTCTAAATTTGTCGTACGGAAACTTAGGTTTCTGGGAGTTCTATAAGCTCGAGGATCAGAAGGTGGATCTGAACCAGACATCTTATAATAGGTGAATTCTCCTCTAGCTCTGAGGTTAGTACCAAAGGTATAATGAAAAGCAATGTTTGCATTCCAATCAGGTTGAACTCCTTCGTTATATTTCCAAAATGAGTACAACTCTCCGAAATACTGAGTTACACCAGCACTTGCAGAAATAGAAAAAGGCTCTTCAAAACGGAATCGATAAAAACTCTGGGAGTAGGCCAGTGATGAGGTAAGAAAAAGTAAGATGAATAGTAATTTTTTCATAGATGGCCTTCCATGATTTCGTTCAAAACGCTATCACCGGTGAAAATTAGCCTAATTTTCTAACTTATCAAATCCAGATTTGAGATGAAGATCACGCTGAGGGAAAGGGATCTCTACACCTTGCTCACCAAATTTTTTGAAGATCGCATAATATAATTGGCTTTTCAGAACTTTTGGGCGATTGATATATTCAGAAGACCATACGCGAAGTGTAAAGTTGATGCTATTATCTCCATAGCTGTCAAAAAGTACGTCAGGAGCAGGAGTATTTAGAACCCCAACATTTTCTTTAGCGGCTTCGATAAGGATGCTTTTTATTTTTTCAGGGTCTTCTTTATAAGACACACCTACAGGGAAGTTGAACCGAATATTTCGATCATTGTGCGACCAGTTAATAACTGGGCTGTCAATAAACTGACTGTTTGGGACAATGATCGTAATGTTGTCATTTGTCACAATGGTGGTGGATCGAGCAGAAATTCTAATTACATCTCCCGTCACATCACCTACCTCGATGCGATCTCCCACTTTTATGGGTTGTTCAAAAAGGATGATTAGTCCAGAGATAAAGTTGTTGGTGATGTTTTGCAGACCAAAACCAATACCCACACCAAGTGCACCAGCTAGGATTCCAAAAGCACTTAAATCTACGCCGTTGGTTTGAAGAATAGAAAACACGCCAGCTAGCACAAGTACATATTTGACTATCATTCCGATAGATGCGCGAGTGCCGGAGTCGATTTGGTATCTGGTTAAGATTTTGTTTACCAGAAGTCTACGTATCCATTCGGTGATTATGAATAAAACAATGAACGATACGATCAAGGTGAGGACTAACCCTACTGTGAGCTTAGAATCTCCAAGGTTTACTAAGCTGTAGCTGAAAATATCCTGTATCCACTCAATAAATCCCTGAGCCTTCTCTTCCGCTACTTGTTTTATTTCATGTTGCATTTAGTTCTTCTTACTTTTCTGAATTTCTGATGCTAAAACTATTAAGATTTCTCTTTTAAGGTAGTACAATTCTTTTAAAACAAGGTATTCTATGGATTGTTCGGTTTCTTTTTGCTAGGGCAAACTCTGTGGGAATTTTTAATTGATTTTGGCTAATTTTGGATCATGAGTAAACAAAAAGAAGAATTAGAGCACCGTCTCAAATTAAGAAACATAAAACTCTCGGACTATGAGGATATCCGGGAAATAATGGTTTCCATATATAAAAACCAGGGTGGCGCTTGGACAAAAGAAGAACTCAAGAACCAACTCAAAGCCTTCCCAGAAGGGCAGATTGCGATAGAAGATAATGGCAAAGTAGTAGCCGCAGCGATGAGTCTGGTGGTCGACTACAATAAATTTGGGGACAATCACACCTACGATCAAATCACAGGTTTTGGGAAATTCGATACGCATGACATGGATGGCGACACCCTTTACGGAACTGACGTGTTTGTACATACAGATTATAGAGGTATGCGCCTTGGACGCCGACTGTATGATGTGCGGAAGGAGCTTTGCGAAAATCTAAACCTTCGATCGATTATTGCGGGAGGAAGAATCCCAGGCTATACCAATTATGCCGAGGAAATGACGCCTAGGAAATACATAGATCTGGTGAAAAATAAGGAGATTTTTGACTCAGTCTTGTCTTTCCAGCTGGCTAATGAATTTCACGTAAGAAAAGTTATTACCAAATATTTACCATCAGACACTGATTCGAGAGCCTATGCCACGCTTCTTGAATGGATTAATATTTACTACGAAAAAGACGAGAAGTTAATTGGTAACAAGAAGTCAATTGTACGACTTGGTTTGGTTCAATGGAAGATGCGTCGCTTCTCCAATGTGGACGATTTGATGCAGCAAGTAGAGTTTTTTGTGGATACTGTATCTGGGTACAAGTCCGATTTCTGCTTACTTCCGGAATTTTTTAATGCACCGCTATTGGCAGAATTCAATGATATGGATGCTTCTGAAGCGATCCGTAATTTGGCTGACTATACAGATGAGATTGTAAGTCGAATGAGTGATTTAGCCGTTTCTTATAATGTGAATATCGTTGCGGGTTCCATGCCAGAGTACGATGGCAAAAAGCTAAGAAACGTAAGTTACCTCTGTCGTAGAGATGGTACGCAGGATAAGCAATACAAGCTGCACATTACGCCTGATGAGGCTTCCTACTGGGGTCTTCAAGGTGGGAACGGAATCAATGTTTTTGATACCGATGCAGGTAGAATCGGGATTTTGATCTGCTATGATGTGGAATTCCCAGAATTGGGAAGAATCCTCGCTGAACAGGAAATGGACATTATGTTTGTTCCTTTTTGGACAGATACCAAGAATGCTTTCCTTCGGGTAAATACCTGCGCGAAGTCACGAGCCATAGAAAATGAATGTTATGTTGCTATCACAGGATCTGTGGGGAATCTACCAAAAGTAGAAAACATGGATATTCAATATTCACAGGCTGCGATTTATTCTCCTTCAGACTTTTCCTTTCCTCATGATGCGGTAGTGGCTATGGCCTCCGAAAATGAGGAAACGATTATTGTGGCGGATGTGGATTTGGATTTATTGACAAAGCAGCGGAAAGCGGGAAGTGTACGAAACCTAGAGCAGAGAAGGCTCGATCTTTATTCAATTCAATGGAAACAGAAAAAATAGTAGCTGCATACTTCGCTCACATTTCTGATGAAGTGTGGGAGAGAGCAGCCAAAATAAAATTAATCATCACGGACATCGATGGAGTGATGACAGACGGCGGAATTATCTACGATGATAATAAGCTGGAGTTTAAAAAGTTCAATGTAAAGGATGGCTTGATCGTCTATCATCTGCGGAAAAGCGGCCTGATGGTAGGTGCTATCACGGGCAGAGAATCTTACGTAGTGCAAAACCGCTGTGAAGAGCTTAAGTTTGACTTTCACTACCACGGTGTCAAGAATAAGGGCAAGAAGTTCAACGAGGTCTTGGAAACACTTGAGCTGCAGGCTGAGGAAGTCGCTTTCATAGGTGACGACCTGATTGATTTACCAATTTTATCTCGTGTAGGCTTGGCGGTAGTTTCTAGCGATGCAATGGAATACGTGAAGCCTATTGCGCACTATGTTTCTAGATTTAAAGGAGGAGAGGGCGTTTTTAGAGAAGTAGGAGATTTGCTTCTTCATGCCAACGAGCAACTAGTTCCATTAATTGATACTTTATCCCAAACTGAAAATGATAAGAAATAACCAACCTATGCGCATCACTGATTCGGTGATATTAGGTGAAGAAAAACCTGTTTTATTTGCTGGGCCTTGTGCTGTAGAAAGCTTCGATATTTGTCTGGAAATAGGAACAAAAGTAAAAGAATGGGCCGAGCAGCACGGATTCTCTTATGTGTTTAAAGCTTCATTTGACAAAGCAAATAGAACTTCATCTGGATCATTTCGAAGTATAGGGATGGATAAGTCGCTGGAGGTTTTACAACGAGTTGGGAATGCCTTAAACGTCCCTTTGGTGACAGATATCCATGAAAGCTATCAGGTGAAGGATGTGGCTGAAGTAGTGGATGTGCTTCAGATTCCAGCATTTCTTTGTCGGCAGACAGATTTGCTTTTGGCCGCAGGCGAAAGTGGGAAAGCGGTCAAAATCAAGCGTGGCCAATTTATGGCTCCTGAGGATATGCAGTATGCGGTGACCAAAGTGCGGTCAACTGGAAACGAGAATGTATGCCTCACCGAGAGAGGTTTTTCCCTAGGCTACCATAATTTGGTTGTGGACATGCGCGGACTTCCGATCATGCGTCAGTTTGCTCCGGTGGTTTTTGACATCACGCATTCCGTACAGCAGCCTGGAGGGCAGGGCGGAAGTAGCGGAGGACAGCGGGAATTTGCGCCGATTTTGGCGCGGGCTGCAGCGGCGACGGGTATAGATGGGTTTTTTATAGAAACTCACCCTGATCCGTCCAAAGCACTCAGCGATGGGCCAAATTTGATTCCCCTTCACAAAATGGGAGGCTTTCTGGAAATGCTGAAGGAAGCATGGACACTTGGTCGAAAGTATCAGGATTTTGAAGTTGAATAATCTTTCAAGCTATATGATCAAGAGATTTATACTCTTTTTGCTCCTGAGTACTACTCTGGGGCTTTTTTGTTTTGGGCAAAGCACGGATCTGCAGGATAACATACGAATCCGACTGGAGCTAGATCAGCCCGACGTTCCGCTTAATGTTCGTCAGCATGAGCTTTTTGCCAAAGGCGAAATTTATCAGTTCTACACCAATCGGTTGTTTAACCCTGTTTGGACAGAAAAAGGGGTGCTTACAGAGTTGGCTTATGAACTGCGCTTTGAAATTAATCAAAGCAAGTTTGATGGACTGAATCCACAGGATTATCACTTGGATTTGATAAATCAATTCTTTTTTCAATTTGAGACCAACAAAAAACAAGCTATCTCTAATGCCTTGGATGACTTAGCAGATGTTGATTTGCTGCTTTCTGACGCTTTTTTCCATTTGGCAGCACATCTGGAAGTAGGGAAAGTAGATCCAAAGAAGTTAGCTGGTGATTGGGAAATCACCACAAAGACTTCAAAAGTATCCTATCCTGACTTGCTGAAAGTAGCTGTGGAAAAGAAGCAAATCCGACAAGCCTTAGAGACGCTATATCCTACGATCACGGTATATAAAAAGGGGAGGGAAGTGATCCGGGCGATGGATGAAATCCGAAAGCAAGATACACTGAACTGGAAGTCGGTGAAAGTATCAAAAACCATCAAGGTAGGTGAAACTAATGGAGGGATTCCAAATTTGAGAGAGCGGCTTGCCTTTTGGAAGTACCTTGGTGTCTATTCATTTGAAGACGAAAAAGAATATGATTCGACCATGTTTGTGGCGGTTCAAAAATTCCAACAGAGAAATGGATTAGAGCCTGATGGAGCCTTGGGTAAAAATACAATTAATGCTCTCAATCAATCTCCAGCAGATTTGATAGATAAAGCGGCTGTGAATATGGAGCGATTGCGCTGGTTGCCGGATACGCTGCGTGGTGCAGAGATGATCTTGGTGAATATTGCTAACTATCAGTTGGATTACCTGAGCAACCGGGATACGCTATTTTCTACACGGGTGATCGTAGGTAAAAAATACCATGAGTCTCCAATTTTTTCATCGGCGATGAGTTACATCGTGTTTAGTCCTTATTGGAATCTTCCAACTTCCATTGTGCGAAATGAAGTGATGCCTGCTGTGCGCAAAAACCCGAATTACCTTACTCAGAAAAATATGGAAGTAGTCACCTTTTCAGGCAAAGCTGTAGATCCTGCAACTGTGAATTGGAATGGGAAATCTATTCCTTACATGGTAAGGCAGAAGCCAGGTGCTACTAATTCCTTGGGACTAGTGAAATTTATGTTTCCAAATGAGCACAGTGTTTACATTCACGATACGCCTGCCAGAAGTCTTTTTACAAGAGAAGATCGCGCCCTAAGTCATGGTTGCATTCGATTACAAGATCCCGCATCTTTTGCGGCGTTATTGCTAAAAGGAGATAAGACGTGGACGCCAGAAAAGATCAATACAGCGATGCATCAAAATCACGAACAGATTGTTACTCTTGACAGAAAGATCCCTGTGGTTTTGCTTTACCTGACGTTCTGGGCTGATTCTAAGGGTCAAGGTCATTTCCGACAGGATATCTACGACCGGGATGCTGAGGTTTTGGAAGCACTTCGAAATTAATTCAGGTGATTTGCCCCAACTTGGGTAATAACAGTCTCAGTGATCAGTCTCCTTAGATTTGACTTCATAGTTTGAAATTTTCTTAAAGGTTTGAAAATGAATTAGAAAGGTTTAAATCTGGGGCTATTATCGGTTGAGATATTTAAGCGTACGAACTTTGACTAATAAGAGGCTGTACAATACGCCTTTTATGAACAAGAAAATATTTATCCCCATCGCTGCAGTTGTTTTCCTTGCTGTAGGTCTCGTCTGGTTTTTTAACCAAAGAAGATCTGATATCACTGACGAGCTTGAGCAGTATTTTACATCTGGAGAAGCTGGAGTTTTAGCTGAATCAGATTATGCGGTTTCCATTGAAGAGTTTTATACTGATCGAGAATATATGGAAGTATGGCTCTTCAACGGTTCCCTTTCAAAAAACGGAGAAGAGTTATTAGAGCAAATAGAGGATTCCAAGTACGATGGCTTGCAACCTGAAGATTACCATCTAGAACGGATTTATGCGTTATCATCCAATCCTGAAAAGGAGAATAAGAAATTCAGAAATTTATCTTCAGGTGAGAAAATTAGCCTTGAATTATTACTTACCGATGCCTTTTTTCGCCTAGCTCATGATTTGGAAAATGGGAAAGTAAATCCTTCCTCACTTGATCCAAACTGGAAGTTTGAGGAGAAGGAGACGGAAAATAGCTACTTAGAAATGCTTAAGGAAGTAGCTGGAGGAAGTTCTGTGGAGAAGACTTTTGAAAGACTTTACCCAAATTCAGAATTATATGCGCTGGGAAAGGAAGCAATCAAGGATCTTTATAAGATCAGAAATAATGATACTTTGGCTTGGGAGTTTCAACCTGTGGAGGGAGCTGTAGAAGTAGGGGAGCAGCATTCAGCTATTCCAACTCTGAGGAAAAGATTGATCTTTTGGGGTTTTTTGGAGCCATACGAAACAGAGGATGCTACCCTGTTTGACTCTACTATGTTTGCGGGTCTGCAGAAGTATCAGAAATCTAATGGGATGAATCCTGATGGTGTGATTGGTTCCCTAGTCGCAGAATCATTAAACAACAGTCCCCAAAATCTAATAGACATTGCTTCTATTAACATGGAGCGTCTGCGCTGGATGCCTAAAATGGATTGGGATCAGGAGATGGTACTAGTGAATATTGCCAACTATCAGTTGGACTATATGAAAAAACAGGATACGGCTTTTACGGCAAAAGTGATTGTTGGAAAAGAGTACAATGAGTCACCAACTTTCACAGCACCGATGAGTTACATCGTTTTTAGCCCATATTGGAATATCCCGGAGTCTATTACCAATGACGAGATTATACCGTCTGTAAAGAAGAATCCGAATTACCTATCTCAGAAAAATATGGAAGTAGTAGACGGAAATGGCGCTGTAGTGAAAGCTTCCCAAGTCAACTTGGCCAAAGAAACGGGATATAGAGTGAGACAAAAGCCAGGAGGAGACAATTCCTTAGGTTTGGTGAAATTTATGTTTCCTAACGATTACAATATTTACATCCACGATACGCCTGCGAGAAGCCTTTTTGAAAGAGAAACAAGAGCCTTAAGTCATGGATGTATTCGAATTCAGAATCCGGACCAATTCGCAAAAATCTTATTGAATGACAACTCTTGGGATGATGAAAAAATCCAAGCTGCCATGCATCAGGAAACGGAGGAAGTAGTGAAATTGGAAAGAGAAATCCCAGTCGTGCTAGTCTATATGACTTTCTGGGCGGATAAAGATGGGAAAGCTAATTTCAGATCTGACGTCTACGAAAGAGATCAGGCGCTTTTGAAAGCATTGAGGAATACGAAAAAATCAAGCCTTGATCAGGCTTGATTTTGATAAGTAATTGTCGTCTTTTCCGAAGATAAAAAGTAGAGAACCGTCTTTGATCAGATCAATTGCTTGTGTAGAAAGTTCGCTTGGAAGTGCTGGACAACCTAAACTTCTACCTAATCTACCGACAGATTTAGCGAATTCTTCTTTGGCATAATCAGCACCATGAATGACAATTGCGCGGTTCCGTGCTTGATCATTGAACCCTTTTTCCAAGCCATCCAAACGAAGTGAATAGCCATGTTTGCCAGAATAGGTTTCTGCAGTTTTATAAAAACCCAAACTGCTTTTGAATGATTCAGGCACATTTGAGAAGGTTTTTGCCATCAAGTCTCCAGAATTTCTTCCGTGAGAAACTACAGAATTCAGTAGAATTTCTCCGTTTTCAGGATCAATAATCCACATTCGCTTTTCGGTGGATGGAAGGCTAAAATCAATAACCGTAAGGACTTTTGACTTTAAATTGTCCTTCATTTTGTTCCAACCTTGGATAGCTAAATTGAAAACTTCTTTGGAAGGTAAAACTCCATTTTTTGCCTGTAGTGCATCGTAAGTCACAGAGACTGGATCGATGGAGGTTAGGATGTTTGATGAGTTTTCTTTGAAATCTGGATTGGGGAAAATTCCTATGAATAATAGGAAGGTAATCGCAAGAGTTTGTGAAAGCATAAGCATTTGGGTGATTTTGCAAATTTAGGAGGATATCCTGTGAGTTCAAACGAACTTGAAGTCAGTCTCTTATGATTTAGGTCATAAAAGTTGTGAAATTTCTCCGGGAACCACTGGGTGACTTTCTCGGTTCTTGGGGTGATGAGAAGGGAGTCTGATTTTGGTACAAATTATTATTCTGTAATTTTGCGTTCCCAAAATTATTTCACTGTCATTCAGGATACTCCAAGTATACTAACAGACATAACGAAAAATAATTCAAACAAAACCAGAAAAGCGGCTGTTTCAACATTCCATGAAAGTATCAGTATTTAGAAAAGAACATTTCAACGCGGCACATCGCCTTCACAATCCTGAGTGGTCAGATGAACAAAATCAAGCCGTGTTTGGAAAGTGTAATAATCCCCATTTTCATGGTCACAATTATGAATTGGTCGTAAAACTAAGAGGGGAAATCGACCCCAGAACTGGTTACGTATATGATATGAAAGTGCTTAGCGACCTGATAAAGGAGCATGTGCTGAGAAAATTAGATCACAAAAATTTAAATCTTGATACCGATGAATTCAAAGAACTTAACCCTACCGCTGAAAACATTGCAGTGGTTATTTGGAATATTTTAAGGGAAAAAATTGATCGAAAATTCGAGTTAACGATTCGACTTTATGAAACAGAAAGAAACTTTGTTGAATACGATGGGAATTAATATAACCCGTGCATCTGCTGAAGATATAGGAGATGAGCATGTAGGAACTTCCCTAGAAACTCCTCTTCGTGAGGATGCTTTCGAAATGGATGATGAGCTGAAAATTGAGTTGATTGAGAAACATTTCAGGGAGATTATGCATATCATGGGGCTTGACCTTACTGACGATAGCCTTAAGGGCACCCCGCATCGTGTGGCAAAAATGTATGTAAAGGAGGTATTCTCTGGGTTGAATCCTGCCAACAAGCCTGTCGCAAAGCTTTTTGAAAATAAATACAAGTACAATGAGATGTTGGTAGAAAAGAATATCACTTTCTTTTCTCACTGCGAACACCACTTTGTGCCGATCCATGGCAAAGCCCACGTCGCTTACATTTCTAATGGTTCAGTGATCGGATTATCAAAAATCAATCGAATAGTTCAATATTTCTCACAGCGCCCGCAGGTTCAGGAGCGCCTGACTATGCAGATTGGGAATGAGTTGGTAGAAGCTTTAGGGACGGACGATGTAGCGGTAATCATGGACGCAGATCACATGTGCGTAAGCTCAAGAGGGGTGAAAGACACAACAAGTTCTACACTTACCTCGTTCTACTCAGGTAAGTTTGAAAAAGACGAACAAACTCGAAATGAATTTCTGAAGTATATCAGTTTAGAGAGATAATTTTGAAATACTAAACCAACATTGAAACCGGGCTGAGAGGCTCGGTTTTTTTATGTCTCTTTTCGTGTCACAAGAATGGAGTTGAAGGATTTTAACTACTAAGGACACTCAGGGAGACGCAGAGATCGCGGAGTATGTTATTATACTTCTTTAAAAGGTGGATTGCGTTTGATTTAAATGGTGTTTTATGAGTGTTCCTCAGCAAACTTTGCTTGAAATATCCTGCTTTTATTGAGCCATCTCAAGATTTTGATGTCCGTGACTCACCCGTTTAAATGAGTTAATCAACATATAGTAGTAAATAATACTAGAGGCAACCATCAGAATCAAATCGAAAAGACCCTCAGAATAGGGGGTTGAGTTTGGGTTGAAGCCTAAAGCTCCAAAAGTGACGCCAATTGGAATTGCGATAATGAGGCAAAAAACAAATAGCCGAATACCTGTCACAAAGGACAGCGCGAGAAATCTTTTGAAAAAATCCTTACTATCTCCTGATTCATTCATATCAAAGGCTTTTTTAGAGCCAATCACCGTTATTGTGATCGTGAATAAAACCTGAAATAAAATCATCGCAATGGTTGAGGAATCATTGCCCGCCATAAAGGGTACGATTGAATACAGAACCAAGTTCCCAAGTAAATAATTGAAGATTACCTTATCTGAGATCTCCCCATTTCTAAGGCCTCGTTCTAATTCATGGATGTCAAACCAAATCATAACATAAAATTTAAAGTGATCATTTGTCTCTTTTAAAAAGCAGTAATAATCTGTGTGGCAGCTATTAACTTTCACTAAATTAATACTTTCGTCAAAATGAACTAGTGAATTGGGATGTTTTATTAGCCATTTCAATAAATTAAGGTTTCCAAATTCACTTTTCTACTTTGAACCTCCGGATCTCATACCTATCTTATTAGGAAATTGAAAATCATGAAGAACTTTAAATTCGCACTTCTTTTCGTTGGCTTGATAGCATGCGGTGAAAAAACGGATGAAACACAATCAGATGCCTATATTCCCGAGCTGGTGATTACCGATAGTTTGGTGATTGATAACCTCACCCAACTGGCTTTTATAGATGTCAAAGAGGATCATTCTGAATATTTATTCTATGATTTTAAGACTAGTGAGTTTTTTAGAATAGGAAAATCTGGAGAAATAATCCTTAAGGCTAATCGAAGTGAAGATGGAAAGGATAGTTTCAGGTCAAGGTATTTCACCACTGCTCATTATATGAAAAATAACCGAATTTTAGTGTTGACACACGCTCTGGCATCCATTTATGATCTTGATTTTAACCTGATAGAATCAAAAAAAGTTGATTTTGAACTAGTAACTAGAAATATTGGTGGAAGTCGAGCGGCCCTTACTTCCAATGAATATCTGTACACTTTCTCCCTTGATACCAATGGTGATGTTCAAGCAATATTTGGATCTGAAGAATTCAGTATTGCTTATCCTTTTATGACCGTTCGGGATATAAATTCACTGGATACACTACACAGCAGTTTTATACCAAAAGAAACTCAAATGGCAGCAAATCCTGGACTATACAATAATTTAGACCCTATAGTTAAAATAGTGGAGGACGAGATGTATGTTCTTTTCCCAAATTCACCTGAAATGTATGTGTATGATTTTCCTGAATTGCAGTTGAAAACTTCGTGGGATTTGAATCCTGGAGACTCTTACAAGCAAATAGTCCCCAACCATGATCCATCCTCTCTTGATGGGTTTTTTAACTCCCTAGGGAGTTCAGAATACAAAAGCTTTAGCTTTTCAAATGGCTACCTTTTAACAGTTTTTGAAGGAGCAGCCCCTCAGGATGAAATAGACGCACTGCCAAATAGGACCGTAGGAAGTCCTGAGTTCAATGAATTAAGTGATAAATACAAGTCAAAATACCATTACCAGATTTTCAAGGGTCAAGACAAGCTTTGGCAAGGAGACTTGAATGTCAACCTTTGGTCAGTTCGTGATGTGCTTTATTCCAGTGCCAAGCCTGGTGAAGATCCCGATGAAGTGGAAAAGGACGTACAGACCATTTATTTTTATGAGTTGAGATAAGTAGCTTTAAGAATGAAAAAGGTCTTAATCTACTCTTTGCTAATCATCTTTTCCAGTGTTTCTTGTTCTAGCCCTGAGTCAAAATCATTTTATATCAATTCCGTCTCTGGCTCAATTCCCATCGATTCCATGGGTTTGACTTTAATACATGAGCATATGCTGGTGGATTTTATAGGAGCTGATTCTGTGTCTAAGGAACGATATGATCAAGATGAGGTCATTGCCAAAGTTTTGCCATTTTTGATGGAGGTGAAAAAGTATGGAGTAAAAACGATTTTTGACTGTACGCCTTCCTATCTGGCCAAAGACCCAGTCTTACTGAAAAAGCTCAGTGAGCAATCTGGTATTCAACTCATCACAAATACTGGACTTTATGGAACACAAAAGGGAAAGTTTTTGCCTGATTATGCTTTCAAAGAAACAGCTGAAGAGTTGTCAGAGAGATGGATTACAGAATACGAGAATGGGATAGAAGGAACTGGCATCAAGCCTGGATTTATTAAAATCTCTGTTAACGAGGATAATCCTTTGGGTGAAATGGATGCAAAGCTGGTCAGAGCAGCTGGCCTGACTTATGAGAAAACCGGTTTGAAAATCTATTCCCACACTGGGACTTGGAAAACAGCAAAGCAGGAAGTTGAGATTCTTCAGAAAATGGCTGTTGAGCCTTCAGCTTTTGTTTGGGTACATGCGCAGGCGGAGCAGAATTTTCAGAACTATCTAGAAGCAGCCAAACTTGGAGTTTGGATCAGTTTGGATGGAATAGGTTGGAGTGTGGATGAATATGTGGATCGTTTATTTTTCGCAAAGGAAAATGGTTTTTTGGTAAATGTCCTGATTTCCCATGACGCAGGTTGGTACGATCCCGCCAAGCCAAATGGGGGAGATTTTGTGCCTTTTACTAATATCTTCGAAAAGCTAATGCCAGCGTTGAATGACAAAGGCTTCGATGAAACAGATTGGAAAATGCTTTTGGAAGAAAATCCGCAACGTGCCCTTGGAAATGGTCAATGATCAATGATCAATTGTCAAATTCAAGGATCAACAAACAAATCCATTAAACTAGAACAAAAGAGAGTCTAGTGCATTTAGAAGATGAAACAAGAAGCGTTGCGACGCTGCGTCGCCGCGTGCCTCTACTACAGCTGTGGAACATGCGCTTTGATTCCTTCTTTTGCCAGTACTATTCTTCTCAAAGTTTTTTCATCATCTGCAGGAACTAGGTCCTTGATAGAATCCAAAGCCTTCGCATAATAATCCGCCCAGGTGTCGAGGATTTTTTGTTCATCTTCTTTGGGCCCACCTTCAGCAATAGCTTTTTTGCTAAGCTGAACTTCTGTCATTATTCGTATTTGCGCTTTTGCTGCGATCATAGCTATCATATGATCTACAGTTTTCGCATCTGCATTCAATAAGGTATAAGCCGACACCAATGCCGCTGTACCTACATTGACCATGGTTTTTTGGGAGACTTTATCCAAGCGATCATTGTCTGTGTGGTAAAATTGATCTGTAAAATGCCAAAGCAACAGCCCAGGAATATCTGCCTGAAGGAAAGGAGTATGGTCAGATCCGCCTTCGAAAGGATTGGTTTTTACTACCCAATCAGCATATTCACCTTGAGCTTCGAAGTTGGTCAGGATAAAGTCATTCAAATAATGAGGTTTCATGTCTTCGACTTTCAATGGTCTGCCACCCCATTCGCTGTGTTTATCCTCTCCACGAGTCCAAATGGCACTTGGGTCAGGCATTTTCTCGATTAGGAAAGTTCCGCCAGTGACGTCTGTATTTTCTCCCACCATATCCAAGGAAATTCCCCAGTTGATCTCAGCATCCCTTTTATCTTTTTCTTCAATATATCTTCTCGTCGAAATTATCTCATCTCCCCACAGAAAAGTCAAGGTACGCTTCAGGTCAAGCTTTCCTTTTTGAATCAAATCTGCAGTAATTTTTGCCATTTCCAGTTGAGTTCCCACTCCGGTGGCATTATCATTTGCTCCAGGCTCTTGGATGTGTGCGGAGAAAACCAGGCTTTCTAAAGGGAATTCAGATCCTTTTACATTAGCCACAACGGTGAGTTCTTTCGATTCATAAATCTTCGTTTCTGCTTTCACCAGCACTTCGACTATGCCTTTTGCCAACTCAGATTTCAGTTTTTCTTTGGCTTCGAAAGAAAGTGCGATCGCCCAAGCGGGGTTTTTCTCATCGTATCTTAATCCTCGAAATTGGATGGAAGTAGTGTTTTTCTCAGGTTGCAAATAACCAGGCATATCATAAGTCAATACCCCTAGTGCTCCTTTCTCAGTCAGAGAAGACTGCATGGTTCTGTAGCTAACCTGATCTGAAAAGAGGATTTTTCCTTCTACTTCAAGAGTAGCAAGTGCTTCCTTGCTTTCAACATAAATCACTTCTCCGGTAATCCCTTCCACAGGAGTGGAGGAGGAGTACATATAAATCATGTTTCGGTTGGTCTCCGAGGAAAGTAAGGTTTCGTTGGAATCAACTATTTTCAAGGAAGCAGAAACTGGCTCCCAAGTTGGCTGACGCATCTCCCTGGTTTCTATTCTGTAGGTAAAACGATCTGAGTCCTTCGCTTTTTCCTCCAAAACATATCCAGACGCTTCGAGATTCTCAGCAATTCGATTTACCGTATTGTTAAAACCGGTATTTCCTGCTACTCTCCAATATTGCTCCACGAAGGCAACGGTCTCATAAGCTAAGTCGCCTTTGAATTCTGGTCTTACCAACTTAAAGTAAGGATCGGTAACTTTCTGAAGCGGAGCGTTTTGAGCAAAAGAACTTATGCTTAGAACGATGAGAAGAAGGGAAAAGGAAGTTTTTAGATACATATTGGAAAGTTGAATTCGATCGCTTGAAGGTCGCAAGATAGCCGTTTAGAGTTATTTCTTCCCGACTTTAAATCTCATTTTATATGTAGCATTAAGGTACCAGGGAATAGAGTTGTCCGCTCCAAACGCAGAGATGCTGACCGCATTTTTTCGGTTAGGGTTCTTAGAGTTCCACTCAGCTTCTAATTCTATTATTAAGCCAATTCTCTGGTATTTGTTGACTATGTAGTTTGAGACCGGTTGCCCCGAATAAAAAGAACGGATAAAGGATCCTCCTCCAAGCTGTAAGGAAGGGCCAGCTGAAAAAGCCAAATTGAATCCAGAAGGTCTTTGAATAATATCGTATTTGAGAGATGGGGTAATGAAAATTCCGGAAGATTGCTCATTGTTCTTGCCGTTTGAGTATTCAGGCAGTATTTTTTCATTGTAACTGCCCAGTGATTGATAAAATGAGAGACCAGCATTGAATGATGTTCTTTTGCCAAGCCTTACATTGAGTTCATTGGAGAAGTTAATCCCATAAAGATCATTCATCCCGTCAATGGATGAACCTAAACCAACTGTGTATTGAAGTTTGGGCTTAACCTGTGCATGAGAAATTATAGGTGCGAGAGCGAAGATTAAAAGGATCAGAAGCAGTCGATGTGTTTTCATGTGTTTAGAATTTATGTTTTAAAGGTTTTAATAGTTGATTTATCGAATTACTACTAATCTTTTTTAATACTAAACTTACTTTAGTTTAATTAACTAAAAGGTTGTTAAAAATCTATATATCAGTATTATGGAGGCTCAAAAACAATGAATGTCCAACCCTGAATTTTGAATAATGAAGTGGGTTCACTTTCCAACTTTCTAACCTTCCAACCTTACCACTTTCCAACATCTAACCCAAATCTTCCAATTTTCCAATTTTCAAATCCCTTCCAGCCAAACATTATTCTGTAAATTTTACAAGAACACTTCCTCAATTT
>TARA_R110002020_G_scaffold172741_3_pt1 | contig 31452 bp, 17 predicted proteins | sample TARA_R110002020 | Tara Oceans TARA_R110002020 (sample SAMEA4396489) | marine metagenome | biome: Westerlies Biome; feature: [MES] marine water layer (ENVO:01000295) within the mesopelagic zone...; material: water (ENVO:00002006), including particulate matter (ENVO:01000060) such...
ATCAGTTTTTTGATCTCTATCCTGATCGGTGATTGTATAGGTTGGGATTTTGTGAAGAAATGTCTTCAAATCTGCTTCAGATCTTGTTTGTTGAACTTGCCAAATTGCCTGTGCTAAGGTATTTCCGCCTCCCCAAACGGTAATCCAAAGCGGTCGCTTGTCCGCTTCATCTGCCAGTTTGATAATTAATTCACTTCCTGCGGAATTATTGTCCGCTCCAATAAATTGCTGTCCTCGGTTTTTGCTACCAAATACAGTGATGCTTCGCAAATAATCCGGGCTTGGCCAGTAACCTATGCTTTGATTGGATTCATCGGACAAAAATCCTTGCTGATTGGATCGCTTCATTAAGTTTGGAAGGTCCTTCTCATAAGCGTCTATTGCATCATGAATCAAGTCCATGAAATCATCCCGGGTTTTATCCAGACTCCAACCTGTGGTGAAAATCAAGCCTTCGATTTCATACAAATCTGCATGTACAAGGAGCCTGACCAATGATTCACTATCATCGGTTTCCCAAGTGGAAACGTCTGTTAAGACTACGATTCGAGGTTTTGGAGTAGCTTTCTTTTGATTTTGCTGCGCAAAAAGGGTAGTGGATGCGACGAAAAGTAAAATTGTGAGCCAAGTTTTCATAGAGGGTTTCTAGGTCAAATAAGGGTTTACTTCAATTAAACGTAAATCTATTCTCGTATTAGCGGAAAAACTACTTGCATTTTTAGATAAACCTATCAAAATCCCAGAAGTAAATAGTTTTTGATGAAAGTCATAACTAGTTTAAATCTTAAAGCTTGTCTTGCGAAATTTGGTCTCCTTAGCGAAAGTTGATTAACTGTGGATTCAATGCTATCAGTCGCTTTAATGCAGCTTTCCTAAAAATAAATGGCTGTACGCCTAGAGAGTATAGGAAGAGGTATCAGTAGATCGGAAGGGTTATTTCCGAGCTGCTCTTGATGTTTGAATAGGTAACCTGAAGTTTGATTAGGAGTCAGGAGAATTAATGCCAGCGATATTCAGTTTTCGCTAAAGGATCAATTTCTTTAAACATATCAAAGTCTTTGTTCTTGTTGCTTTCCCACCAGTCAGAGTAGGATTCAGCTACAGCTGCATGAACCGCATCACTTTGTTCTATCCATTCAAAATCAACTTTATTTTCTACCACTGGATTTTGCGATGGGAAGGTGCGAAACAGGTATTTGGAGTTTATCGCACGTGCTCGAATAGATTCTATAGTCCATAGAACAAACATTCCTAATCGGCATTCCGAAGTCAAAGAGGATGAAAGTGTATTAACAGGAAAGTCTTTAATTGACTGATTTTCATTGCTATAAGCTAATAGTGCAGGTATGTCATGAGAAGAAAACTCTGGCAACTGGTCAGCATCATATTCCCCTTTTTTTAATAACTCCACGTACCTTTCCACAGTGATAGTTGAGGGGTCAGAATCATCCTGGCATCCTAATAAACAGATTAGGAAAAAGTAGGCGATAATTCTCACTTGTCTTTTAGTGTTAATATTCATATCTGTTAAATGTATAGTGTCCAATATTTTGCCTAAGCAATTCTATTACAAAATACCAATTCTGTTACTAATAGCTCAAAAAAAGCCGACAATTTAGTTTGTCGGCTTTAAAATTTGGTTTACCCAGCCCCTTTAGTGTGAGCTTTGATATCTAGGGCTTTAAGCCGTATTTAAAATTTATCAATACAAATTTGCGGGAAAGTAAAGTATAGCACTGCGCCCTCTGCGTTGTCCTTTGTGGTCTCCGCGGTAAAACTATTTTAAGTAAACACTCGCTATTTAAAACTACTTCCAGAAATCTGCATTATCAATCCCCGCATCCTTCGCAATGAATACAGGATCTTTGCCTTCTTTCTTCTGACGCTGATAATCTTTCAATGCTTTGAAAGCTGGCTTACGAAGTAGGATAATTGCTATGATATTCAACCATGCCATCAGTCCTACGCCGATATCTCCCATAGTCCAGGCCATCTCAGCAGTTTTGATCGTTCCGTAGAAAGTAGCACCCAAAATAGCAAGTCTCAATACCCATATACCCCATTTGTTGTGTGTCTTTCTGATTAGATAACTCAAGTTGGTCTCTGCGATATAGTAATAGGCCATGATGGTAGTAAAGGCAAAAAACAACAACGATACTGCTACAAATCCAGCACCAAGTGAAGGGAATTGGGATGCTACGGCAAACTGGGTGTACTCAGGGCCAAATGCTACTCCAGGAAGGTTCTCTACGATAAAACCTCCGTCTGGATTGACTACATTGAATTGGCCAGTAAAGAGAATCATCAAGGCTGTCGCCGTACAAACGAAAAGTGTATCTACATAAACTGAAAAAGACTGTACCAAGCCTTGTTTTACCGGGTGACTTACTTCTGCTGCAGCTGCTGCATGAGGAGCAGTTCCTTGCCCGGCTTCATTGGAATAAATCCCTCGTTTCACACCCCAAGCGATGGCCATACCAAATACACCACTAAATGCAGCTTCTATGTTGAATGCAGACTTGAAGATCAATGCGAATACTGCAGGAACTTCTGTGATATTGATTGAAATGATGACTACAGCCATCAGAATATAGGCTCCCGCCATAAATGGAATAACCACTTCAGCTACTTTACTGATTCTTTTTACTCCTCCCAAAATGATCAAAGCCATCAATGCAGTGATTATAATTCCTGTCCACATCACAGGAATATCAAATGCATTGTTCATACTTAGGGCTATACTATTACTTTGTACGCCTGGCATAAAGACAGCTGTAGCCAAAATAGTAGCGAAAGCAAAGAGCATTGCATACCATCTTTTACCTATTCCTTTTTCTATATAATAGGCAGGTCCACCACGGTATTCGCCATTATTGACTTCTTTATAGATTTGACCAAGAGTAGATTCTACGAAAGCCGAAGAAGCTCCCAGAAATGCAATCACCCACATCCAAAAGATAGCGCCAGGTCCTCCCATGGCTATTGCGGTTGCTACACCGGCGATATTTCCTGTTCCTACTCTTCCTGATATGGCTATTGCAAATGCCTGAAAGGATGAAACCCCTTCTTTTGATGACTCTCCTTTAAATAAGAGCTGAACCATTTCTTTCAGGTAAGTGACCTGAAGAAATTTGGTGGCAAAGGAGAAATAAACTCCGGCTGCCAAGCAAAGAAAAATCAGCGCATTACTCCAAACAACTGCATTAATAGCTTCTACTATCTCTTTCATATATGATTTTAAAACTTAGAATTCCTGTAATTAAGTATGATTCGGGTTTATTTAGAACTCGAATAAAGGAAAAAATCAGCGATTATAGCAGAAGAATCATTTTAAATGGGCTTAATTCCTGATCGATTGCCTTTGAAAATTAGGCAATATTGGATAAAGCTTACTTTTTGTTCAGATTATTAAATTCCTGATTTTGGGATTATATCTACAGTTGCTTCTAATAATGTGAATTTTCAGGAAATATATTCAATTAACTCAAATCTATTTCCCCAGGGGTCTCTGAAGAAGCAACGATCACGGCCCTTTATAACCGATGAGTAGCTGATTTCAACATTGTTTTGGATCAGAAAGTCTTTGGCTGCTTTGAGATTCTTTACGACAAAGGCTGCATGTCGTGCTGAATTTCTTTGATGCCCTTCTTCTTCTCGAATATGTAGTTCAATATTTCCCAATTTGATCCAAATAGCACCATGAGGATGATCTCCTGGTATTTCATTCAGGCGCAAAGTTTCTGCGTAAAATCTTCGTGCATCCTCAATAGTACCTGTTGGAATGGTGATAAGGAAATGGTCAAGGTGTTTAATTTCAAGCATTAGAATTCATTTAAAAACACAAAATCACCCTTACGTTTGTAAAGGTGATTTAAGTATTGTTTGTTGATACTACTTATTGAACTGTCAGAGGAACAGCTACAAACTCTGGTAGCTTGGCTTCAAAAAGCGCTGTAAATTCTTCGCTGGTAAGAATTTTACCTTGTTTTTTGGCCGAATTCGCAATTTCATAACCCCATTCTGCAGCAGCCATTCTTTGTAGAGGTGTACCATGGTGACCATTGCTTGCAAATCCACAATCTCCAATATTAAAGAAGACTTCTAAGAATTTCTGAACTCTTTTCCATTGCATAGTCGCTCCACGGGAATGAGAAAGATAATAAGCCGAATAAGCATCTGCCATTAACTCTGTTCGTCGAGTGCCTTCTGGAGTACGGACTGCAGGAAATAATCCAAGCTGGAATTGAATGTGATGCCCAAATTCATGAGCAAGAATAGCCTGTGGAGCCACATCTTCAAAACCTAAAGCACTGTAAGCTTCCAATATTCCATCCCCCATGATTATTTTAGAAGGAATTACACCTACAGGTGGAAAAAAGAAACTACTCTGTGCAAAGGCATTAAAAGTGAAGAGAGGATGATCTCCATTTCTATATTCCGGAAAAGCCTCTAAAAGAAGCTGTACTAAGTCAGCATAATCTTCAGCATCTGCTTGGGGAATATTATATACCGCAGATGTATATAACCTGATTATTTTATCTCGGTCTAATAACATGTCCCCGTGCATCGCTGCTAGAACAATATTAGTTGATTCAATATTCCAGAAGCGTTTTAGATCTTTGAAAGCTTTGGTTAAACTTTGTGTGTACTCACCATTTTTGCCAAACTGCTGGTTATCAGAGCTGTTTTCGAAGATTAAAGCATCATATGTAGGAAGATTTAACATGTCTACGAAATCAGCATAGAAAAATGAATTAGAAGTCCAGTCTGAAAGTTCGCTATCAATCCAATAGTCTATTTCAGTATTGGAGCATTCTGAAGCTTCCACTGCATTAATTGCTCTTCGCACCAACTCTTTATACTCAGATTCTGTACGCAATTCTAATTCGATTTGCCTTCCTGTTTCTGATTTGAAGTTAAAGTCTGGTACTAATTTATCTCCAAGATCCTGTTGATTTGGTAATTGACTAGAAAGCAACTCTGATTCATTGGGAGTAATAGAATCATCAGGTTGAACCTCACAGGCTGTGAGAAGCAAGAATGGAATAGCAAAAAGTGCTAATAACTGTTGGTTGATTTTTTTAGTGTTTGTCATACTTTTTAAATAATGTGGTAACAATGTGAAAAATGAGACTGCAATAAAAAATGCTGAGAATTAAGATTTGAACATATTAAACGCAACTCATTTTTCAAGATAAAAAATAAAATAAAACGTCCCAATAAATGTATTTGATTAATACGCTTTCACTTTTTTAGTAGTAAGAAAAATTACGATTGATGTTGTTTTTTATAAGCAAAAGGAGTCATTCCAGTTACCTTATTGAAGTGCCTATAAAAGTTGGAAAGTGTGTTGAATCCACACTCATAGCAAATCATCTGTGTGGACTGCTTGTTTTCTTTCAAGGCTCTACAGGCATTTGAAATCCTTATTTCAATTACAAATTCAAAAAATGTTTTATTAGTCATGGTTTTGAAATAGCGACAAAAAGCAGATGGACTGAGGTTCGCTAGATCGGCGATATCCGCAAGATTGATCTCGCTCCCATAGTTTGCCAAGACATAGGAGTAAATTTTTTCCAGTCTGTGCATTTCTGACAAATTGGACAAATGGCTATATGCATATCCTGGTGAAATAGTGTCATAGTCTTCAGTTTCTGATAGAGTTTTAATTATCTCAAGAAGGAGGATTAGCCGTTTTATACTGACTGCTTGTTCCAATTCTTGAAGCAGTTCGGCGATTTTTGATTTAGTATCTCCATTGATTACCAAGCCTTGTTTTGCTTTTTCAAATAAAGCGGGGATACTATGCGCCTCTGGGAGATTTAAGAATTCCGGACCAAAACATGTTGGGTGGAATTGAAGGACATAGGTTGCCGTTTGCAAGGTGGAGTCTTTATCAAAATACTCTTCCTTACAACGCCATGCGTGAGGGAGATTTTGACCTAAGAAAACCATTTGGCCATCAGAAAAATTGCTCACATTGTCTCCTATGTATTGAGTGCCTTCGCCTTTAATGATGTAGTGTAGTTCCAGCTCAGGATGATAATGCCATAAGTCCCCCGTAAGTGGTTTGGGATCGAAGCGAATAATGAAGGATTTTGCTGGTTCGATTGGTACTTTATGGAAATGGGCTTTCATAGTGGGCTATAAAAAGAGCGTGATTTTTCACTTGCCAATTTGACTGGTTAAATTGAAATGTGAAGGATTTCAAATCTACTCAATAATATGATTTTGATATACATCCTAGGGATACATCCTATAGTTATGTTAATATAATGGAATATATGAGTAAGAATGAATAGAGAACGTATGGGATTTCAAGTGATCTTTATCAACGTAAAACCCAAAATAAATTAAAGCATGAGTCCACTTTTGCAAATGAATAGCTTGGTGAGATTTTTCGTCATTTTTTGTCTGACAATTACCTCTTTTCTCAAGGTAAGTTGCGCTCAGCAAGTTGCCCATGACTTTGAAATTGTTAAATACAACAACCCCGGCACTACATCATACCTTGGAGTTGGACTTTGGGCTTGGCCTCTTCCAATGGACTACGATGGAGATGGTGATATGGACATGCTTGTTTCTTGTCCAGATAAGCCATTTAATGGTCTTTATTTTTTTGAAAATACTTCTGGAGATGTTTTTCCTGATTTTGCTGCGCCAGTACGATTAGGCGATGCGATCAAGAACGTTCAAATCTCCCATATTTCTGAAGGTGTAAAAATCAATGTGCCAGGAGCTGAATTGCTTGATTTTAGGACAAAATTGGCTAGTGAAGAACGCACATTATTTGATGCTGAGGTTCTAAAGGAGGGATTTGAAAAAGTGAGATTCAATCAGTGGAAAATGGTGGATTATGAGGGCGATGGAGACCTGGATGTAGTCGTTGGAATAGATGATTGGGCAGATTATGGCTGGGACAATGCCTTCAATGATCAAGGAGAATGGACAAATGGCCCACTTCATGGCTTTGTTTTTTTACTTGAAAATAAGGATGGAACCTATGTGAATCAGGGCAGGATAGAAGCTGGAGGAAAGATACTTGACGTTTATGGAGCTCCCTCTCCAAATTTTGCTGATTTCGATGGAGATGGTGATCTGGATTTGATTTGTGGAGAGTTTCTGGATCGAATGACTTACTTCGAAAATATTGGCAGCAGACAAGAGCCAACTTATAAAGAAGGAGTGTTTCTTAGTAATCAAACCGGACTCATCAAAATGGACTTAGAGATGATCATTCCTGTAGCAGTTGATTGGGATCAAGATGGCCGCATAGACTTGGTGGTGGGAGATGAGGATGGGAGAGTCGCCTTAGTAAGCAACACTGGAATCTTAATAAACAACGTACCTCAGTTTGAATCGCCCAAGTATTTCCGTCAGCAATCGGACAACTTGAAGTTTGGTGCTTTAGCAACACCTGTCAGCGTGGATTGGGACAATGACGGAGACGAGGATATCATTACAGGAAATTCCGCAGGTTATTTTGCTTTTATAGAGAATTTGAGTGGCGGAGAAAACCCGGTCTGGAAAGAACCAAAATTACTGGAAGTGGAAGGAGAACCCATCCGGATTCAAGCGGGTGAAAATGGATCGATTCAAGGTCCTGCTGAAGCAAAATGGGGCTACACCACCTTATCTGTCGCCGACTGGGATGGCAACGGAACTAAGGATATTATTTTTAACTCTATCTGGGGAAAGGTGGAATGGATTAAAAATACAGGCACAAAATTACTAGCTCCAGAACCTATCTCCGTTATTCGGGGCGATGAACTTGCGACTTCTCCTGCTTGGAACTGGTGGAAATCTGCTCAAGATGAATTGGTCACAGAGTGGCGAACTACCCCTTTTGCTATAGATTGGGATAAAGATGGCCTGACGGATTTAGTGATGTTAGATTATGAAGGATATCTCTCCTTTTTCAAAGGAGTTAGCGAAAATGGTCGACCCGCTATTCTTCCTGGAAAGCGAATTTTTTACGGAGATAAAGCTTCAGTTTATACCAACCGTGATAAAGCAGAAAATGATGTAGCTGGACCGCTTCGTCTGAATAATGCCGAGGCTGGAGGAAGTGGAAGGAGAAAGATAAGTTTGGTGGATTGGGATAATGACGGTGATTTAGATCTTCTTGTCAACAGCGTAAACGTCACTTTATTTGAAAACATCAGCCAAAATCCAGACAAAGTGATTTTCAGTTGGAAAGGGCCTCTTTCAGAAAAAATATTGGCTGGGCATACTACCAGTCCCACGTTTGTGGATTGGAATAAAGACGGTGAATGGGAAATACTAGTCGGTGCTGAGGATGGTCATTTCTATCATTTCAGTAGATGAGAATTTTTTGCAAGAGACACTTTTCAAACCCTTCTGCCTTTGGCAGAATTCTACTAATACCACTACTTTTCACTTTGGTAAAATGCAAAGACAAAAATGAAACAATGAATCAAACTACTTCCGAAGCGCAGGAAATTCAAATAACCACAGGCCCATCTGGTCATATGCTAAATCAGCGGCAGGCTTTCTCTCCCGATGATCGTTTGTTGGCATTTGATGGTAGAAACGATGACACAAAAATCGGAGAAAACGCTTCGATAGGAGTAGTGAATATTGCTACTCAGGAAATTCAGACTATTTACCAGCTTGATAACCAAACTGTGTTTGGACCGGGAACTGGAGCGGTAAGCTTTCATCCTTCTCGAAACGAAGTTGTATTTATTCATGGGTTGAAGAATGCTTCGGAAGAGGTTCCTTATGGCTTTAACAGAAGATTTGCCATGCAAGTTGATTTGGAAAATGACAATCAATCAGAGCCCATGGAAGCTCGGGATGTGCAATTTCCCTTTAGCATAGGGGCTTTGCGTGGAGGTTCACATGCTTATTTATACAGTGCAGATGGTCAATTGGTTAGCTTTACGTATAATGACGAAATTCTAGAACAAACTTCCATAGAAAACCCAACTGTTTCAGACCTCAGAACTGTGGGCGCTTTTCTGGTAGGGGAGAAAGTGGAAGTTGCTGATGAGAAGAGTGATCAGAATTTTGATGGGACTAGTTTTGCAATTTTACTTGCCGAAGTGACTAGCAATCCAGCCCCAGGTTCGGATCAAGTCAGCAAAGCTTACGAAGAATGTTGGGTAGGAAATGAGGGGTATTTCAAGTCTGAAGGCACTAGACAAAAGCGCGCTTTGGCATTTTTAGGAGATGTGGTTTCCGGTTCTGGCGATAAAGTAACAGAGGTTTTTATCGCGGATATTCCTGATGATAATTCAATTCTCATGAGTTCAGTGAATGCGGGGAGTTTGACAAAGCTGCCTTCTATTCCTGAAGGGTTCAGTCAACGTAGATTAACCTTTACTACTGGAAATGTAAATCCAGGAGTCCAGGGACCTCGACAATGGTTGAGAAGTTCACCAGATGGCAATGCCATCTATTTCTATCAAAAGGACGATTCAGGTATTGCTCAGATTTATGCAGTCTCTCCTAATAGAGGTTCGATCAAGGCAATCACTGCAAATGACTTTTCTCCAGATACTTCGTTCGCGCTAAGTGCCGATGGAAAATACCTAGCGTATGGAGCAAATGAGGCCATTTATGTCACCACCGTCGAAACTGGAGAGACCGTTCTGGCTTTGCCTGCGCCTGAAAAAGCATTCACTCATCTCAGCAATATCAACTGGTCAAACAAAGGCCATACTATCGCTTACAATAGGAAGGTGACTCTCAATGGAGAAGCCTTTTACCAGATTTTTATCTTAGACCTCAACACCTTTTTATAAAAAAACTATGTCACGTTTAACTATAATAAATTCCCCACTGAGAGGGATTGTCCCGCCGATGATTACACCACTGAATTCAGATGGGTCGCTTGATGCGGTAAGTGTTCAGAAATTGATTGAGCACCTGATAGACGGGGGAGTTCACGGTATTTTCATCCATGGGACTACGGGAGAATTTTCCGGTTTGAGCTATTCTATTCGAAGAGAATTGATCAGTCTAACCTGTGAGCAGGTAGCTGGAAGAGTGCCTGTTTTGGTAGGGATAACGGATGTTTCGATTGAGGAAAGTATCGCTTTGGCAGACTATGCCAAAGAAGCTGGAGCAGATGCTGTGGTGGCTGCACCGCCTTTTTACATTACTATTGATCAATCAGAAATGTATTCTTATTTCAAGCAATTGGCGGACGGAATCTCTATTCCAATGTTTCTTTACAATATGCCCTCTCATACCAAACTCATCATCGAGATGGATACGGTAGTCAAACTTTCCTCACATGAGCGGATTATTGGCTTGAAGGACAGCTCTGCACATGGTGTGTATTTTCAGTCGCTATGCCATGCCTTTAGAGATCAGCCTGATTTTGTGCTGATGGTAGGACCGGAAGAAATGATGGCCGAAACGGTATTGATGGGAAGTCATGGTGGAGTTTGTGGAGGAGCAAATCTATTTCCAGAAGTGTATGTCGCGCTTTATAAAGCTGCTGTGAAAAGGGATTTTGATAAAATAAAAGAATACCAAGCTGTGGTGATGGAAATCAGTACTAAGATTTATCAAGTGGGAGGCTATAAGTCAAGCTATATGAAAGGACTGAAAACTGCGATGTCATTTAAAGGACTTTGCCAAGCACAATTTGCCTCACCATTGTATCCATTCTCAGAAGAAGAAGTAGAAGAACTCCGAAAAAGATTAATTGAGATTTCTAATCAGCTAGAACTCAAGAAAGTTTGACTGGTTTGAATCCTATAATTAGCGTTACTTAATTTTCTCTTCCCAAAAAGCCCCAGAACATATGGATTTACCTTTAATAGATTTACTAGTTTTTCTTGTTTACATGGCTGCTATTGTTGGGTTTGGAATCTCCTTTTCATTTCGTAAACGGACGGCTTTGGAATACACAACTGGCGGTGGCCGGCTTCCAAGTTGGGCGATTGGAATGTCAATATTCGCCACGTTTGTGAGCAGTATAAGTTTCTTGGCACTTCCCGGGAATGCTTTTTTATCCAATTGGAATGGCTTTGTATTTAGCCTTTCTATTCCTTTCGCAGCTTGGATAGCGGTCAAGTATTTTGTCCCCCTTTATAGAAATCTCCAAAGCGAATCCGCTTATTATTACCTAGAAACGCGTTTTGGTTCCTGGGCTAGAGTTTATGCTTCCATTTGTTACTTATTGACTCAGCTGGCAAGAATGGGAGCAATCATGTACTTGCTGGCTTTGCCGATGAATGCTTTATTCGGATGGAGCATCCCTATTATTATCATCTGTACAGGAATTAGCGTGATGGTTTATGCCATGCTAGGTGGGATCGAAGCAGTGATCTGGACAGATGCTATTCAAGGGATAGTCTTGATTGGAGGCGCTTTGCTGTGTCTTGTAGTGATCTTGTTTTCTATGCCAAATGGACCTGGAGAAGTGATTACTATCGCTGCCGAAGCAAATAAATTCAGTTTGGGAAGCTTCAAATTCAATTTCGTAGAATCAACGTTTTGGATGATTTTGATCTATGGGCTCTTTATTAACCTGCAGAATTTTGGGATAGATCAAAGTTACATTCAGCGCTATATCAGCGCCAAATCAGAGAAGGAAGCAGTGAAATCCACTTGGTTGGGAAGCTTACTTTATGTGCCAGTTTCCTTGTTGTTTTTCTTTATTGGAACTGCTCTTTTTTCCTATTACCAAGCTTTTCCAGAGCTTCTGCCAGCGGAGTTGAAGCTGGCTGAGAATGCCGATAAGGTATTTCCATATTTCATTGTATCGGGGCTTCCGACGGGGGTGACAGGCATATTGATTGCTTCGATTTTTGCAGCAGGTATGAGCACTGTTTCTACGAGTATCAATAGCTCAGCGACGGTCTTTCTTTCAGATCATTATCGCAAATACATTTACAAAAACGCCACTGAGAAGCAATCCATGCGCGTGCTTTTAGTCAGCTCATTCGTGATGGGTGGTCTCAGTATCGTGGTTGCTTTAGCGTTTAATGGAGTGACAAGTGCCTTAGAAGCTTGGTGGGCGCTTTCGTCGATTTTTAGTGGTGGGATTTTAGGCTTGTTTTTACTGGGTTTTGTAGTAAAAAAGGCCTCTAGCAAAGCAGCAGCAATCGGCGTGTTGTGCGGTGTTTTGGTTATTGGATGGATGAGTCTTTCAGGGATTTTATTCAAAGGAACTAGTTTGGAAGGCTTTGAAAATACCCTTCATACTAATCTGACAATTGTAATGGGGACACTAACTATTTTTATTCTTGGATTTCTGCTTACTGGTTTTTTTGCAAAACAAGAAGATAGTTTATGATGGGTTTGCCTATTGAAAGCACATGCAATTTCTCCACAAATTGAGTAAAATTAGTCACTGATTTTTGCAGTGAGATTTATGTGAAGCCATTTCCTGACGTAGAAGGTAGCTTTTTGATTTGGTAACTTTTTTGAATAAGTAATTAGTAGGAGCAGTCCTTTCTATGGTCAGCTCTGAAAATTCTTAATCCCAAAATTTTGCTCCAATGAAAATCAATTCAATTCCAAAACAAGATGGTTATTATCTAGAGCCTGTAGCTAATGAGATCATTTGGTTCACTGCAAGAAATAGAAGAGAAGTAAATCTCGAAATAGAGAAGCTGAAGTCTTACGGGTTTGAGACTTTAAGAATAGGGATAGACTGTGCAGAATTTAACACAAAAAAGGGGAGTAAATGGTACGATTGGCTAATCCCTACTTTAGCACAAAGTTTTGAACTTGAGCTTTGTTTTGACAACTTTTCAAAAACCGACGGAATGTCTATCTGCCCGAAACAGGCCTTGCCCGAAATAGTTGAGCATTTTATCCTGAAGCATGGCAAGTACTTCTCAGTGGTTGAATTATGGAGAAACCCTTCCGATCGTAAAAAACAAGATTCTGTAGAGAATATATTTTCCGACGATGTGGTTTTTACAACTACCTGGGCAAAATACTTAGGCAAAAAGGTAAAACTGGGAAAGATTAGACCGATAGATTTTGAATGGATTACTAAACTGATTTCCTCCCAGTTTCTTAAGAATATTGAGTGCTTAGAGATCGATAAGGAAGAAGGGAATTTGTGGGAAACAAATACCAAATTTTATGAAAGAACTTTGAGAAGTCTCTTTCATGCAAAAGGTGTGAGTGCCGAGATTTTTCCTAATGAAAACTCAACTACTTTAAATCAATTGTCAAAGGGAATTGCCTGATTAGAAGTAGCTTTATCAGTTCTTCAATGTGTTGAATTTCAAAGAAGAACTGAATGTTTTTAACTTGAAAAAAAAGGATGTTATGAAATATGAAATAAACACAGTTGCAACAGGACTTAGAAGAATTACTCATTTTTCTGAAGGTTTAACCTCATTTATTGCAGGTTCCTATGTTCTGTCACTTGCACTGACAAATCGAAATGTGGCGCTTAGGGTAGCTCTAGGAATAACTGGAGGTTACCTGATATTGAGAAGTGGCAGCAAGTTCAACGCTGGGAGCTTTGATGATGAGGTGGTGGTTGAAAAGCGATTGGCAAAACCTAAGATTTGATTTATTAAGCAGGTTTTTTGATTCAAAACCAATTGTCTACAGAAAAAATTGGATTAAGAGAGTTCTGTAAAAATGCAAAGTAATGTAACTACGGACAATCTCACTTTTTTATCCTAATAGACTTTTTGAATTGTAGTAGATCATTTGTGTCTAATTTTATAATCGACAAAAAAGGCTAGATTGAGTTAATTCAGTCTAGCCTTTTTTACTATTTGCAGGTTTAGTTTCTTTTTACTTCTCCCACCAAACTTTACTATTGATGTTATCTCCCCCCATTCTGCTGGCGGCATCTTGGTAGTTGGAGTTATTGACTGCCTGCTCTGATTCTGGATACAAATACCTTACAGGGTACTTGTCATCATTTAGATTGTCTGGACCTGGAGTCAAAGCCGGGATCCCCGTTCTTCTGATGTTGAACCAAGCTTCATGACCATTATTGATCAGTGAAAGCCATTTTTGAGTGAGAATCTTAGTCAGGTCATCCGATCCGTCCAAAACAATAGTTGGTCTGCTGAAATAGTCTGCCGGGAGGGAAGTCTTAAAATACTCAAAACTGGCACTGATTCCTTTTTTGTAATAAGCGGAAGCTTCTCCAGAAATATATCCTCGGCTGGCCGCTTCTGCCAAAGCAAACTGGAGCTCCGCATATTGCATAAACTGACCGTCAACACCATTTGGTACATCTCGGAATATTGACCCGAACAGAGAAATATCATTCAGATTGATGCCTTGCTCATTGATAGTTTCCCTGTTCAATCCATTTTGTAAGCCTTTGAATTGCGGGTTTCCAGCAGTGACGCTTTGTTGAGTTGGTTTGTAGAGTGTCATTTGGCGCGGATCATTCCAAGCCTTCAACACGGAGTCCACCGTATACGTCATTCTATGCTCTTGATATAAGCCTAAGGCCGCCTGCGACATGGGCCACTGATTAGGAGCTGAAGCCAAATAAGTCACTACTGCATTGTCCAAATTACTTAGCATCAAGTCATTTTCGGATACCAGAGCCTGCAGTTCTGAGAAGTCAGTGATTCTTTTTGAGATTCTGAGGATGTATCGTACCCGCAAGGAATTCGCAAACCTTCGCCATTTCTCCAAGTTGTTGCCAAACATCATGTCGCCTTGGATACTGGAACTGGTGTTTTTAAGCGTAGCAGATGATTTTCTAAGCAAAGCCAAAATTCCAATTTCAGGATCTAGATAAATCTTTTCCTGAGTATCATAGGCGGGATTATATACTCCAGCTTTGGCTCCTAAAGCTTCAGAATAGGGCACATCTCCCCACATATCTGTCAGCTGCGAAAAAAGATAGGCTTTCATAATATCCGCAACTGCATTGTAGGCTTCGTTGCTAGCAGCATTGGTTTGGATAGATTCTATATCATTCAAGAGTCTGTAGGTTCCATTCCAATATTGTGCGTTGCTACCCATTTCGTAGCGATCAATTCGCTCAAATTCCACACTTGCTGCAAACTGGGTGAGGTAATTTGATAGCCTAAATCCCTGCGTGTAGGTGTTTTCATTCGCAGCCACTGAGATCACATTGGACAAAAGAAACTGCGGTCCAATGGATTCTGGGGAATTAGGATTTGTATTGATTTCCTCAAAACCTTCAGTACATCCAAAAGTAAAAAGTAGCGTTAGGACAGCCGCAGCGGTATATAATTTAGTTAGCTTCCTCATGATTAAAATTCTGTTTTGATGCTAAAGCCAAAGCTTCTGGTAGATGGATAGGACATATCTTCAACACCATAAGTGATGTTTCTGCCTTGCAAGGCATTTAATTCTGGATCGAAATGAGGATTTTCTGTGAAGAGTAAAAGGTTGGATCCTACAAATCCGATTCGTGCGTTTTGGAAGCCAATTTGATTCACCCACTGAAATGGCAAATCATAATAAATACTCAGCTGCCTTAATTTTAAGTATGAAGCATCATATAAAGCACTTGCCTCATTTCCTCTGTCGTAGAAGTTGTTGTAGAAAGTGCTGGCGGGTACCGAAGTGGTGTTGGTGACATACTGAGGATTTTCAGCAGTTCCTACATTCATAAGTCCTTCACCGACCACACCATTTTCTCGTCCGTTCAAGGTCTCTTTCAGCACACCGGAAGTACTTCCCAAAGCTTTTGTTCTCGAAACTACTGTTCCGCCTTGTCTCCAGTCAAATACAAAACTCAGTTCTACACCTTTATATCTAAACTGATTGCTCAATCCCATGAAAAAATCAGGATTATAGTTTCCCAATAATCTCAACTGCCCATCTTGGATAGGTAAACCATTTGCACCATAAATGATTTGACCTTCAAATTCCTTAAATCCAGAGCCATACATGTCTCCAATTCTTCCGCCTTTTTTCGCGATGTAAAAAACAGAATTGGAACCACCCGAACCTGCAAAAACGCTAGCTTCACCAGTTACGTATTGATCTACTCCCTCAGGAAGTTGGGTTACTTTGGAGATATATTTTGTAAAATTCAATCCTATGTTCCAGCTAAAATTTCCTTTTTGAATCATCAGAGATTTCAGACTTGCTTCCAATCCTCTTGTTTGAACTTCACCACCGTTCTCGATGATATTGCTAAATCCTGAAGAAGTAGAAATCGGTCTTCCGATGATCTGGTCAATGCTAGTGTTTTGATAAACTGAAACATCTGCAAGTACTCTGTCTTTCCATAATCCAATCTCAAATCCGGCTTCCAATGAGGTAAGCCTTTCGGGTTTGAGGTCCGGGTTATTCAATACCGTTCCATTGGTCACGCGGGTAAATGATCCATAGTTTTGGTTAAACTGAAAACTGTTGTTCAGCTGATATGGATCAGTGTCATTCCCCACGCTGGCGACGTTGAATCGAAGAATTGCGCTGGATATTGTTTCTGAGAGTTTGAGACTATTTGAGAAAGCATAACTGAAACCAGCTGAATAGTATGCAAAGGAATTATTGCCTTCTGGTAAGGTGCTGCTCCAGTCATTTCTCAGCGTCAAATCCAAAAATAGGGAGGAGTTCAAACTGATATTTCCAAAAGCATAAACTGAATTGATTCGCTTTTCGAAGATCTGGCTGCTTCCTCGTAACGGCACTCTGGAGTTTTCAAGTGTATAGATTCCTGGGAGGGCCAGTTGATAAGCTTCTGTGTAGGAGTAATTTATTTTTTGGTCCAAACGATTTGCGCCAGCTGAAACAGAGTAGGAAACTCTTGAATTCACTGCGTCAGCATAGGTCAAAAGGATGTCAGTATTCCGCTCGGAGAATTTCACCTGATCTTCTCTATATCCTCCATAGACTCTTCTATTGGTACTAAATGCGCGCTTAAACTTCCTAAGATCGCCGTAAGTATCCATCCCAGATCGTACTCTCAAACTCAACTTGTCTGTAAAATCATAAGTCAGTGCGAGATTCCCCAAAACCCTATTTTTGTTGAAACTATTAGTGTTTTCAAAGAGCGTCAGGTAAGGATTGGTCAGCCAGAGGTAATTGAAATCATAATGCTGGATGCCTTTTTGACCAGCTTGCCAATAGTCCCTAAGGGAGGCTATGTTGGTTTGTCTTCCAGTCCAGTTGAAACCATATTGTACGTTTTCATAACCGTATCCCAGATTTGGGCGGTTATTACTTCTTGAGTTCACATAGTTTGCAAAGAGGTCAACCCGTAGTTTGTCAACCAACTGCTGATTCAGACTGATCGCAAGACCATCCCGCTTCAAATCTGTATTGGGAAGAATACCTTCATTTCTCAGATTGCTGTAGGAAAGTCTAGCTCCACCTTTTTCATTTCCCGCATTGATGGAAATGTTGTTTTGAGAAGTGACGCCTGTTCGGTAGAAATCACGCACATTATCTGGGTTTGAAACCCAAGGAGTAGGGGTGATCTCAGTGAAAGTTCCGTTTGGAAAAGTTCTGCTAATCACGTCTCCACCACGTACTGGATTGCCATTGATATCCACAGAAGGAGAGTCAAACTGGGCAATCAATTCTCCCTGGTCCAATTTGGGACCATAGCTGGAAATCCCGCCATCATTCACACCCGCACCGATTCCATTTTGGAAACTGTATTTTCCATTTGATCCCCCGCCATAAACATTTTGATAATCAGGAAGCGTAAGCAATCCATCAAAAGTCAATAAGCTACTGGTAGATACTCCAATCCCCGGTTTCATTGTTCCTTTTTTAGTAGTGATAAGCACCACCCCATTTGCTGCTCTAGCTCCATAAAGTGCTGCTGAACCGGGTCCTTTCAAAATGGTCACAGACTCAATGTCATCTGGATTGAGATCTGCAGCGCCATTTCCAAAATCAACTTCCTGAATATTCGCTCCATCGTTGAACAAGGCTGATGTGATTTGCTCATTGCTGATAGGAACGCCATCGACTACAACCAAAGCTTGGTTATTTCCAGAGATTGAATTCTCTCCACGGATCACAATTCTAGATGAAGAGCCAACACCAGAGGATCCATTTGTGACTTGAACACCTGCGATTTGACCCGAAAGGGCATTGATTAAATTAGTCTGAGGCACGTCGCTTAATTCTCTGCTGCCAATTGTGGTGACGGCAGAAGAAAGGGATTGCTTTTCACGACTGATTCCCAAAGCAGTAACTACAAATTCACTCAGGTCTTCTGTGGAATCTTCGAGGATGATCTTGCTGTTGAACTGACCATTGATGATCTCGACAGTTGTGGTTTGAAAGCCTACAAAACTAATTCTCAGGCTTAGATTTTTGGCCTCAGAACTGATCCTGAACTTGCCATCTACATCAGAGATAGCTACGTTTTTGGTTCCGAGTTCTGCGATAGTTGCACCGGGAATTGCCAATCCATTTTGATCTTGGATGGTTCCTTGGTAGACATTGTTCTGCCCGTAAGAGAGAAAGCAGACAAAGAGTAATAGTGTGGTATAGATGAATTTCATTTAATGATTGTTCAAAATAAATCCGCTCGACAAGCATTTATCCGATGAAAAACATCGGTGTGCTGTCGATAAAAGAAAAGTAAAAGCAGAAAGTAGAGCTAGGTGATTAGCTGAGAAAAGCGGGCGGTGCCCTCAGTGGGTTGTCTTTTGAGATGAAAACCTCTTTGAAAAATGTCTTTTTAGCTTGTGAATAAGCTAAAATAGATCTGATAAGCTGAAGTATAAATTGAGTGAAATCTGTGGATTCCGAATATTCTTTGAACCTAGCAAGCGAATCAAAATCATCGATATCAATCAGGTATTCTAATTGGGAAACATGGTCATTTTTAGCGCAAGACCAAGATTTCAGGGCATGATGTAAGCTGTCACTATTCCAAGGTAGATCGGCAAATGAATTCTTGTCAAAGCCTTTTCGTGAAAGTGCAATCAAATAATTGCCTCCATCTTCTGCAGGTCCTAGAATAGTTTCAGAATTTAGGAATTCTTCCTTCGCTCGTAAAATGTGCGAAGAATCCAATCCTGGGATATCATTTCCTATTGAAATTACTTGATCAAATCCTTCTTTGAAAAGCGAATCAAATGCTTTTGCATAGCGCTCACCAAACGTCTTTCCCTCTTGCTCATGATCGAAAATCCAGAAAGTAGGCAATCCGGACTGAGCTGCAATTTCTTCGGTGTTCTCCTGGAGTCTTGCAAAAAGTTCCAGTGATTTTCTGAAATGAGCTTTTCCAAATACAGCTTTTTTTCCTGCCTGAATTTTCGGACAGATGGCATAAACCATCAGGGCTGTTTTGGATGAGTGTTGCATCTGTTCTTAATTAACTATTACTCTTTGAAGACTAATATCTGCTAAAATGGTTTTGATGGTTTTCTAACTTATTCGACAAAGCTTGCAATCAATTTCTGATGGAATTCAGGTACTACTTGATAACAGTATTTGATAGGATATCCCTCTCCCTTATCACAAATAAGGTATTGCTTGAAAGTATCTTTTTCGTTTCCCTTAATGGTGTCATCAATGTGAATTTCTAGTCTGGCATTCAAAGGTTCGGAAATGATGTCTTCTGGACTGATCATATAATGACTCGCCAAAACATCGAAAGGATTGAATCCATCTGCACCCTGACTAATCCACTGCGCTAACCATGGACGGGAATTTTCAGCGAGCCACTGAGATCCTTTATCTGCTTTAGCCAGTGCATTTAAGTCCTGTTCCTTTACCCAAACTAGATTTGAGATTTCAAAAGGACAAAGCGTAACCGGAACCTTATTTTCAAACATGATTCGAAATGCATCATTGTCCAAATCAAAATTCAGATCCTTTGCCTGATTCCCTTGGTTTCCTATAGAGAAGTAGTCTGTGTGCTTTCTTCTACCAGCTACCAGCACAACTTCCTCGATTTGGGAGCTAAGTTCTGGATAAAGCAAAAGTAAAAGTCCCACATTTGTTGCAGGACCTACAGCCATAATCCTCATTTTTTGCTTTCTGAGTGCAACTGCCAAAGCTTCTACCGCTTCGTTCGTTTCAATTTTGCTTAGGTTAATAGCTTCTCCAGCGCCTTTATATACCGGGATTTTGCTTGAAGCAAATTCCTCATTCATGTAATTACTAATTCGATAGGCATCATCGATTCGTGTATTTCCAAAAACAGCGCTGATCCCTACGATTTCTACTTTGTCGGATTTCATCAGTTGCAAGACAGCATATCCATCGTCCACATCAGAGAACCCCGGTCGGGAATACCTTTTCATTCCCACTGCCAAATCAGTATCTATCCAGATAGGTCGTTTGACAGCTTCCTCAACTTCAGTAGCACTCGTTGTTGCAGAGACTGATTCAAGTGGAGTTTTTTCTCTTGTCTCAGTCATCTTAGTCAATGAACTGAGGATCAGAAATATAAAAAGGAGGGAATAACTGAAGGTTAATCGCATGATGTGTAATTCAAGGTGGGGTCAGGTATAAAAGCTGTGAAACAAATATTCTATGAGCTTATTTATCCTGATTTACGAGTTTAGAAATACTTTGGATTAGTAAGTGAAATTAAAATTGCTTTCTGTCTTTGAGATGACATTTAGAACTGGGTGAGAAAAGCTTTTACGAAGCTACTCATAGAACTTGATGCATCAATGGTGTTTTAATTTAAATGATTTCTGTAGCGAAGAATGTAAAGAATCTAGTGAGTTTTAAGATTTTCTTTAAATAATAGTTGTAAATCTTTTATCTCCGCTATTTTTATAAGTATGCTATAATTTACTCTACTAAAGCTACTTTTTTAATGGCAAAGATTGTTTTCGGGTGTTTCCTTTCATTTGTTTTTTCTATCAATTTTGCGAATGCCCAATATTCTCGATTGCTTCATAAATCACACTGGGAGCAGACAGAAGCTTTAAGTGATCTTTACGATGATATCATAGAGGCAAAAGTAGCCAGGCCAATCTTTGAGGATACACTGGCAGGAATGAAAAAGCTTGCTATTCTGGAAAAGGATGAGGTTCTGCAGATGGAAGCGGACTTTTTGGAGCTGAGCTATGAGCTATTGGTGGAATATCGAAATGCGGACCGCATGATTGCTTTTCAAAAGGAACAGGAGAAAAATGGCAATATCTACTTCGCCTGTAGGGCTGCCGAAGCTATTTCCAAATCCTATTGGTATGCCAAAGACTATGAAAAGACGCTTTTCTGGCACCTTCATTTGGATGAATTGATGAAGGAAGTGTCCATTGACGAGTTTCCCGAGAAAGCGATTTTTCTTACAGGAATAGGAAGTGATTACCGTTATTTTGGAGATTATAAGAAAGCAATTTCCTATTTCAAGCGTGTCACTGATTTCCCGGTAAAGGATATTTATATTAATGCATGGCGACATTCCATGAATAATATGGGGTATAGCTACAGGCAGCTCGGTCAGTTGGATAGCTCCGATATTGCATTCAATAGATTATTGGTTCATGCTGCGGAAACTTCCGAACAATGGGTTGGAATAGCTTCGGGAAATATTGGCTATAATCATTACCTGAAAGGGGAGTTTGATGAGGCCATACCTTTTTTGATGAGCGATGTAGAGATTGCTGAAACCTACAAAGATTTTGGTTTGGCTGCCCAATCCTGCATTCCTCTAGCTGACATTTATATACAAAAAGACCAACTTAAATTGGCTAAGGAGTTTATAGACAAGTCTACTGACTATATAGAACTAACTGGCCAGACAGATAGATTTCGACACTTATACCCCGTGATGAGCAAATGGGAAACGGCGATGAGTAACGCTCAAAAAGCTCAGGAATATCTGGATTCTTCGCTTGTTTTCAATAAAAGATACAATGAGAAATTCAGTGCTCTCCAATTGATGCGAGCAGATCAAACTATCAAAGCGAGTCAAAAGGAGCAGGCAATACAGAAATTAAGTGATGAAGCTAGAAGAAACAGGATCGTAAGAAATTCTATCATTGGAGGTTTGCTGCTGGTGGTGATAGCTGGCTTAATCATCAATCATTCTCAGCAACAAAAGAACCAGGTGCAGAGGAATCTGAATGAAATGAAGCTGAAGCAGGCCCAACAGGATTTGGATAATGCCAAAAATCTCCTGAAAAGCTATACCAATAAGATTCATAGCAATTCCAAAATAATTAGCTCGATAGAAGACTCGGAGCCTTCTGATGAGCAAACGGAAATTCTTTTAAATCTGAAAGCAAGTACGATCCTAACCGAAGAGGATTGGGGAAATTTCCAGATTCAATTCAATAAAATTTTCCCTGGCTTGATTGAAAATTTGCAATCCTTAAGTTTCAACATTTCTCCTGCAGAAATGAGATACCTGCTTTTGCTCAAATTAAAATTGCAGAACATTGAGATAGCTCATGCCTTGGGCATTTCACCTTCTTCACTTAGAGTGACCTGGCATAGGTTGCGCAAGAAGCTGGAATTGGACAAAGATTTTCAACCAAGTCAAATTCATAATGAGCTCTTTTCAGAGCTGTAAGACCACTTTTTGGACGATGTAACGCTTTTGTAACGCTTTACAACCCCCTTTTTAGCAGCCTCAAGCTATGTTTGACATAGATTTTTCACTATGAGGCAAATTTCGAAACGTACCATTTTCTTTTGGGGAGCAATTTTTTTATTGCTGTCTGCCGTGGCTTTGGTCTTTCGTTTTTATGAGCTGAAAGAGGAGAAAATTCAAGAAGAAATACAAACACTTGAATCGCAACATAGATAAAGATCATGAAATCGAGGATGTCGGAGGAGACATACAGAGGGATGATTATTCACGCTGCGAGATTTCATGTGACCACTAAAAAACAATCTAAACACATGAAACAATTCAATTTTTTTCTAGCTGCTTTTTTACTGATTCTGTCAAATTCCTTCCTGACAATCGCTCAGGATTATCAGCCATCTCATTCCAATAAATCAGTTTCGGAGGTTGAATTATCTGGGCAAAAGGAAAAGATTTTAGAAACTGATAATTACGCGATCGGTTCTAAGCTTTCCTATATCATTAATCAGGGGCAGTGGGATGGGGAAGTGCTTTTCATGGCAAATGGTGCGGGATTCCGACTTTGGGTAACTCAGAAGTCATTGGTGTATGAATTTATGGCTTCCAGTGCAAGTGATAGTACGATGTTAGGACATGTAGTCAAAATGAATTTTGACCTAGCCCAAGCAGGTTACATTTCTGCAGGTAAGGAAAGCTCAGGTGTAGTAAATTTTTTTAATGGCAGCGATCGTAGTAAATGGATTGAAAAGGTGCCCCAGTTTGGAGAAATCACGCTCTCAGAGTTGTACGACGGTATTTCCCTGCGATTGTATGGGGAAAATGGTATGCCTAGATATGACCTCATCGTGGAGCCTGGAGCAGATTTATCACAGATTAAATTCTCGCTGGACGGAGCGGAAAATGTTTTGCTAAATCAAGCAGGAGATTTGAGTTATTTGACTTCACTCGGAGAAATAAGGCAAACGGATTTATTCACCTATCAGGTGGTAGATGGGGTGAAGCAGGAAGTTGCTTCTGCTTTTTCCGTCAAGGAAAATGGTCAGGTGGGCTTTGAAATAGGAAGTTATGATAACCAATTGCCGCTGATTATTGATCCGTTGATTTACAGTACGTTCATCGGGACTCCTTCAACAACGATTCCGGGTGCTTCAAGTGGAGTTTTGAAAGTGGAAGATGGTTTCGTTTACTTATCAGGTATTACTTCCTCTACTACTTATCCTACCACAGCGGGGGCTTATCGTACCGATTTGTCGGAAGGCAGCTCTGCTCTTTATGTTACCAAGTTGAATAAAACTGGTACTGATTTAATCTACTCCACTTTTTTGGGAGAAGGGGCGGTTTTTATGTTGGGGGATATGGCCGTGGAAAATGGGTTTGTTTACTTATCCGGTACAGCGTATGATGAATTCCCAACCACTGCCAATGCCTATCAGGAGAGTTTTTCAGATGGAGGTAAAATTTTTCTATTCAATGATCCAGAAACTGACGAGCCATTTGAGGATTTTGATCCACCTATTTTAAGTGATTTAAGTAACCCCACAGATGCATTTGTGACCAAGTTGGCACTGGATGGAGGAAGTTTAGTGTATAGTACCTATTTGGGGGGTGCAGGCGTAGATTATGGCAATGCGATCACAGTTGAAAATGGGGTTGTTTTTGTGACAGGTGGATCAGGACCGCAGAAGGAAACACAAGTTCCATTTCCAACTACTGCCAATGTTTATCAGCGTGAAAATGGTTTTGGGTTTTTAAGGTCGGGCAGTGAAGTTGAGGATTACTTTTTCAACCTAACCGCCCAATATTTTACTGATGTTTTTGTCAGTAAGTTGTCGCAGGATGGTTCCCAACTTCTGTACAGCACATTGATCGGTAACGAAGGAGCAGAAATGGCGTATGACCTAACTGTCAAAGATGGAAGTCCCATTTTATCAGGTACTTCAAATTTAAATTTCCCCACTACTCCGGATGCTTTTATGCCAGATTCCCGGGGAGGAAATGATCTTTTTCTACTCCGAATGAATGAATCTGCTACCGAATTGGAGTATAGCACCCTCATAGGGACTTCAGGTGAGGAGATGCTGACTAAAATGGAACGGGATGAAGATGATTTATACTTGTTGGGCACAACAGATCTAGCTGCAGATTTTCCCAATACGCCCGGATCTTACCAAGATTCCAAAGCCGACTTCAGAGTGCCTTATTTGATGAAATTTTCTAATCTGGGCGAAAATTTGGTCTTCAGCACCTTTGTGGGATCCTTGGTGAATGGGGCAGATGAGTTTACAGATCTAAAGGTAGAAAATAGAATTCCTTATTTGGCAGGGCAAACTACCCATCCTGGCTTTTTTACCACACCCGGAGCCTACCAAGAGACCTATATTGAGGGAGCACTTTCCCAAGCATTTGTGATGCAGGTCAATCCTACGGGGGAAAATTTAACTTATAGCACACTGTTTGGTGGAGGCGCTACTTATGCCAATTCGGTTGGAGTAGAAAACGGTATCATTTATTTAAAAGGGTATTCGCTTACGTTGGGTTTTCCTGTTACAGATGGGGCATACAACGAAGCCTTGGATGTTCCTGTGGGTACCTTTGCGATATTGGACTATGTTACTGCCTTTGATTTTGGTATTGGGCAACATGAACTTGGCGCTCCTTCCTTAATTTCTCCGGCCAATCTAGCGTCTAAAATCCCTATTAGGCCTTCTTTCAGTTGGGAGCCAGCGAGCAATGCTACTAGTTCTGCCACTCCAGATTACCATGATTTTCAAGTTTCGACTACGGAAGATTTCTCTTCAGAGGTAATTCCGAGAATAGCTTCTGCTGAAGGGACACTTAATTTGAACGTTGATCTGGGTTTTGGTACTAAATATTATTGGAGAGTCCGGGGAGTAAGTGCCCTAAGTACAAGCGAATGGTCTGAGACATTTTCATTTGTTACCGCTCCTTCCAAAGTTGGAGACGGTACCGAAGCAAACCCATGGGAGATTGCAACTCCAGAGCAGTTGCATGCAGTGAGAAGTTACCTGTCAGACCATTTCAAAGTCGTCGCAGATATTGACTTGTCGGAAGTTACCCGGGAAGGGGGAAAGTATTGGAACGACGGAGTAGGTTGGTCGCCTATAGGAGATGGAAGTGCTCCGTTTACTGGCAGTATCTCTGGCGGAGGATTCGCTTTGGATGGAGCATATATCAATAATTCAACAGCTAATAATGTCGGGATTTTTGGAGTGATTAAAAATGGTTCTGTCAACAGACTTGCAATCCTGAATCCTGAGATTAGCGGAGGAACTGTCGTTGGAGCTTTGGCGGGATTAGTGGTTGGAGGAACAATTCAGGAGTGCTACGCTTTTGAAGGATCTATGTCTGGAGACTTTTTCGTAGGTGGTTTGATTGGGGTTTTGCAGAACTCGGCTTCCCTTCTGGAGAATTCCTACAGCTACCTTGAAGTGAGACAGAAAATTGACCCGATCCCATCTGGAGGCGGTTTGGTAGGAAACACTCAAGCAGGCATTATCAGAAATGTTTACTCTTTATCAACAGTTGCTGGAGAACCTGTAAACAATGGGGCGGTTTTAGGTACAGGAAGCCCAGCTGTTGTTCAATCGTATTTCAACTCAGAGCTAGCTGGTCCGGATAATGAAAAGGGTATAGGGCTTACTTCTGCTGCCATGAGAGAGCAATCTTCCTTTGAAAACTGGGATTTTGCGGACGTCTGGAAGATTGAAGAGGATCGCTCTTTCCCTGTATTGATCCATAACGAACAAATTCCTGCGCCAGGTCTTTTGGATGGAATGCCTGATCTCAACAACATACTCTATGTGGATCAGTCGGTAGTCGGTGGCCTAGAGAATGGAAATTCTTGGGAGAATGCTTTCCTCAATCTTCAATCGGCGTTGAATTATGCAGCCATTTTTTGGGAGGGAAAAGAAGAAGTGTTGAAAATTTATGTGGCGAAGGGAGCCTATTTCCCGACTGATGATTCGGATGCTTCTATTACTTTTCAGTTGATCAATAATGTCTCCGTCTATGGAGGGTTTCCCTCTGGAGGAGGGAATTTCGAAGCTCGGGATTGGGAGGCGAATCAGACTATTCTTAGTGGTGATATTATCAATAGGACCACTATAATTAGTGATAATGCTTATACTATTCCAACTGGAAATTCTCTCCACGTAGTGACTGGGTCAGGCACAGATCAAACAGCTAGTTTGGATGGTTTCTTTATCACTGCTGGCTATGCGATTGGAGATGGAAGCTTGAGCGATGGAGCTGGGATGCTCAATGAAAACGGAAGTCCAAGTCTATCTAATCTGATTTTCATCGGCAACCGATCCAGCAGATATGGTGGAGGGATGGCAAATTTGGAAAACAGTTCGCCGGCGCTTACCAATGTAATATTCGAGTCCAATGTAGCCACTAACGCTGGTGGAGCAGTTTACAACAATTTGAGCAGTCCGGATTTTACTCAGGTAAGGTTTATCAAAAATCTGTCTTCCATCAATGGGGGTGGAATGTACAATCAAAGTTCCAGTGCACCGCGAATGACAAACGTGGATTTTATAGGCAATGAAGCAAGAGGAGGAGTGGGTACAGGCATCGTTGGTGGTGGAGCCCTTTACAATTCTTCGGATGGCGTCATGATTTTGACGAATGTAAGATTCAGTGGAAACAAAGCAACCAACAGCAACGGCAGAGGGGGAGCTATCCTAAACAATGGAGCAAGTCCGATTTTGACCAATGTCTCCATCAGCGGAAATGCTGCTTATTCTGGAGGAGGTGTCTATAATACTTCGCTGGCTTCGCAACCAAAAATCAGGAACTCGATCATTTGGAACAACAAAACAAATGCAGGTGTAGAAACGGCAACTTCGAGTTTGTATGATTTCAATAACTCAAGTTCTGAAGTGAGCTATAGCTTGATTCAGGGGGTAAACCCAGCGGGAGAAGGCAATCTAGATGGGACGGATGCTGCAAATGATCCCTTGTTCATAGAGGCAATTACGGATTTTAATACGCTGACCTCGGTTACTGGAGACTTCAGAGTGGAAACCAATTCTCCAATTAAGAATAAAGGGAGTAATCAATATTTTGATGCCAGTCAATCGCCGGATTTAAGTGAGGTGACTACCGATCTGGATCTTGGAAAAAGAATTATAGGCAACGTGGACTTGGGCGCTTATGAGTTTCAAGAAGAGCTGATTGAATTGACAATCACAGTTGCCTCAGGTCAATCCAAAACGTTTGGCGAGGCTGATCCTGATTTCTTATATGAATCAAGCTTACCAGAAGTTTTACTAACTGGAAATCTCGATAGAGTTCCCGGTGAAGCTCCTGGTGCCTATCAAGTTACACAGGGAAGTCTTAGAGCTCCGGATGCTTATCAAGTGGTTTTTGTGGGTGCAGAGTTTGAGATATCAAAAATGGTTTTGATAGGAATTGAATTGAATGACCAGAGTTTTGCATTTGATGGCTCAGAGAAATCTTTGACAGTTGGAGGTTTATTGCCAGAGGGAGCTATTATTGATTTTATTAACAACTCTCGGACAATTGTGGGAATTCAGGAAGTGACTGCTACGATCAGTGGTGATAGCTTCATTACCTTAGTGTTGAAAGCGAATCTTGAAATTTCTCCTGGAGAAATCGAAGGTATCACTTTGGACAATAAGAGTTTTCCATTCGATGGTTCTCCAAAATCACTGGAATTAACAGGCGCTCTTCCTGAAGGCACCTCTGTTGAATTCACTAATAACTCAAGAACAGAAGAAGGAACGCAAGAAGTCACTGCTACCATCACTGGAAGTAATTATATCACCAAGGTTTTAAGGGCAGATTTGACAATTTCAGAATCGAGAGCCCTGGAAGTTACAGTAGAAAAAGAGAATCCTTCTGCATACGGAGCGATGGATGGAGCAATCACATTACTTATTGAAGGAGGTGTGCAGCCTTATACTGTTACATGGATTCAACCTGTCGGACCTGGACCAGTTTTAACTGGCCTTGGTGCAGGGCTCTATGAATATTTGGTGGTGGATATACAGGGATTGGAATTCAGATCTTCAGTAGAGTTAATCCATCCTAAATCCACAACTATGCAAAGTGAATTTATTGCGGACCCTTCTACCAATTCATGCGAACTTCCTTTTACAGTCAATTTTACAGACCGTTCTAGTCTGCCTGAATGGTGGAAATGGGACTTTGGTGATGGTACAATACTAGGATCCGGTGATGATCCTTATCTAAAAAATCCAACCCACACCTACACTGATTTTGGGGATTATACTGTCAAATTAGCGATCCAAGACACTAATAGTGGTGAATGGTTTATCAGTAGTAAAATCATACGAGTTCTAGGGGTTGCGGCGGAATTTAATTCTGATATTGATCATGGCTGCGGGCCTCTTTCTGTGCAGTTTACCGATCAGTCCAAGGGTGCAGTTAGTTGGCTTTGGGATTTTGGTGATGGAAATACATCCTCCGACCAAAACCCTGCGCATACCTATGACCTTCCAGGGAGATATTCGGTCAAATTAACAACTACCTCCGAAAATGGTTGCATTGATACGGAGATTAAGTCAGACTTTATTCAAGTAATTGGGCCAAAAGTTGATTTCTTGAGCAATGTGACAGCTGGTTGCGGACCTCTTACTGTTGCATTTACCGATAACACATACAGTGGCTCACCAATTGTAAGCTATTTATGGAATTTTGGTGACGGGACTTCTTCAAGGTCTGCAAACCCTTCTCACACCTATACTCAGGTAGGTAGCTATACTGTTTCTTTACAAGTTTCTGTTCTTGATGGTTGTTCCAATACACTCATAAAAAGTGAATTGGTTAGAGTGGGAGGTCCTAAAATCTCCATAGCTAAAACTGATGTGTCTTGTAATGAAGGTGCTGATGGAACTGCAACTGTTTCAATAGAGGAAGGAACTGGGCCGTTTACTTATGAATGGACTCCTTATGGTGGTTCCGAAGCAAGTGCTACTGGACTCAGCGCAGGAAATTATGAAGTACAGGTTACCGATGGAAATGGATGTGTTTCTATTGAAAATGTTACTATTGACCAACCTGATCCATCAGAAGTGACAACGGTTTCGGCTTCAGCAGTTACGTTCTCTAGTGCGATTCTTGGTGGTTCGATAATTAGTTATGGAGTCGATTGTGAATCGGAAATAGGTGTGGTTTATTCTATGGATAAATTGCCGGAATTGACAGATTCGAAGGTCCTGATGTCGGTGAATTCCGGAGCATTCAGTGCAGAAATCACGGGCTTGAGTATTAATACTACGTATTACGTCAGAGCTTTTTTTACTAATGTAAATGGTGAAGCGACTTATGGTAACGAGATAGAATTCACTACTGCGAAGAAGGAACTTGTAATTACACCGGATGAAAATCAGAGTAAAAGTTTTGGCGACGCCGATCCGGAGTTCACCTATTCTGCAACAGGATTTGCCGGGGACGATGAGGCAGAAGATGTAATGGAAGGTTCTCTTTCTAGAGCCACTGGAGAATCGGTTGGAACTTATGAAATCGAACCTGGATCGCTGAACGCTGGAGCCAATTACACGATATCTTTTGGATCAGGAACTCTGTTTACTATAACTCCAGCCAAAATTGAAGAGATAACATTCTCGGAAGCCAGCTTCACTTACGACGGCACAGAACAAAGCCTTGAGATCACAGGCGACTTGCCAGACGGAACCTCGGTAGAATACACCAACAACGGCAGAACAGGTGCCGGAACCCATGAAGTAACAGCGACGATCACAGGATCGAACTTCACCACGCTAGAACTGAAAGCAGACCTGACGATCACTCCGGCGACGGTGACAGTAACAGCAGATTCTGGTCAAAGCAAAGTCTTTGGCGAAGCTGATCCGGAATTGACTTACACGAATTCCACGTTGGTGGAAGGGAATACATTTGAAGGTTCTCTTTCTAGAGCCGCAGGAGAATCAATTGGGACTTATGAAATCGAACTTGGATCACTGACTGCGGGAGCCAATTACACGATCTCTTTTGTGCCAGGAACTCTGTTTACTATAACTCCAGCCGAAGTTGAGGAGATCACATTCTCGGCAGCCAGCTTCACCTACGACGGCACAGAACAAAGCCTTGAGATCACAGGCGACTTGCCAGACGGAACATCGGTGGAATACACCAACAACGGCAGAACAGGTGCTGGAACCCAGGAAGTAACGGCGACCATCACAGGATCGAACTTCACGACGCTAGAACTGAAAGCAGATCTGACGATCACTCCGGCGACGGTGACAGTAAGGGTAGATTCTGGTCAAAGCAAAGTCTTTGGCGAAGCTGATCCGGAATTGACTTACACGAATTCCACGTTGGTGGAAGGGAATACAATTGAAGGTTCTCTTTCTAGAGCCGCAGGAGAATCGGTTGGAACTTATGAAATCGAACTTGGATCGCTGACTGCAGGAGCCAATTACACGATATCTTTTGCATCAGAAACTCTGTTTACTATAACTCCAGCCGAAGTTGAGGAGATCACATTCTCGGCAGCCAGCTTCACTTACGATGGCACAGAACAAAGCATTGAGATCACAGGCGATTTGCCAGGCGGAACCTCGGTGGAATACACGGGCAATGGCCGAACCAATGCCGGAACGCAGGAAGTAACGGCGACGATCACAGGATCGAACTTCACGACGCTGGAACTGAAAGCAGAACTGACGATCACTCCGGCGACGGTGACAGTAACGGTAGATTCTGGTCAAAGCAAGGTCTTTGGCGGAGCTGATCCGGAATTGACTTACACGAATTCCACATTGGTGGAAGGGAATACAATTGAAGGTTCTCTTTCTAGAGCCGCAGGAGAATCGGTTGGAACCTATGAAGTCGAACTTGGATCACTCAACGCTGGAGCCAATTACACGATCTCTTTTGCGTCAGGAACTCTGTTTACTATAACTCCAGCCGAAGTTGAGGAAATCACATTCTCGGCAGCCAGCTTCACTTACGACGGCACAGAACAAAGCATTGAGATCACAGGCGATCTGCCAGACGGA
>TARA_R110002020_G_scaffold400596_7_pt1 | contig 31430 bp, 32 predicted proteins | sample TARA_R110002020 | Tara Oceans TARA_R110002020 (sample SAMEA4396489) | marine metagenome | biome: Westerlies Biome; feature: [MES] marine water layer (ENVO:01000295) within the mesopelagic zone...; material: water (ENVO:00002006), including particulate matter (ENVO:01000060) such...
GGTTCGGGCGCTGCCCAATCGAAGATTGGGCAATAGTTTACGACATGCGACGCCTAATCAACGCAGACAAAAGCCTTCGGCTAGGTGATGCTATTTCGTCAGATCGACCCACAGCCAAATTATTGTACTCTTTCGCGAATTTTTGATCCATCTCAACGAATTGTGGAAAACTTGGATCAACTCTTGCTGCCACTATTGCCACGTGAGGATCAATGGGGAACCACAGTTCTGTTTTCGGATGATCTAAGCTACCATTACCCTTGTTCGATAACCGCTGGATCATGTTACTAGACAGAATAAACATTGTATTACGGGGTAGGATCGCGAAGTTGAAGCTCATACCGTTCATACCCTTGAGTATTTGCTTCGGGTAAATAGTTCTTGTTTCCAAACCGACGTTCTGCAGTTCTTGAGGATTGTTATACCTTTTCTCAATAGCTTTTCGAATTTCACTTTCTCTCTCTGGGAATCTTTCCAAGAATTCAGCACCTGTTATGTCCAACTGCGAAAGGTAATTTGAAGGGAAGTTTTTTTGAAATTCCGGCACCCTTCGCATCATTTCAATGAAGATAATCCGAAGGGTAAAATCCGACTGTTCAGAAATATCGAAATTTTCACGTTTCCGAACGAGTGGACGGATTTCGTCGATTAACTTACACAACAGATCATCAACTCGCGAGTAGAATTCACGCTCAACAATGTCAGTCGGATTTCCGTTTTCATAGCGCGTGTTGTGATTTCGTTTCGAAAATATCTTATTTGGGTTTCTGACCTCAATACAACCAAACCTGCCCGCGGCATCACGTTTCGAATAATAGAGGGCGTCAAAACCCTCTATGAATCTCTTTTGGAAGCCTTCCGCTAAGTAATGATGATTTTTTGATCGTTTGGATGGCAATCCTAAATCTCCAACATGTCTGGCCGCGCCTTGCGGCGCGCCCATTTTGAACTTGAAACGCTCCATTGGAGCGTTTCATCCCCGCTATGCGGGGTCGTTCAAAACCCCCTCAAACTCCCGCCATTCCCCCTTGGACATCCCGCTGTTCTCCTGCGTCACCTCTTCCCCCGCCAGCATGCGGCGGATGCAGTCTAGGGCTTTGCCGGACAGGGTCGCTCCGCCCAGACGGTAATCCTCGAACGCGCTATAGGCGGCGGGGACCCAGTCGGCGACGACCTTGCAGATGGCGTCGGCGTAGACGCGGATCTCGTATTGGGCGTGTGGGTCCGCGCGCAGGCGCAGGAAGTGGAAGAGGTTGTGCAGGTCCACTTTCCAGTACCATTGGGTGTAGATGTTGGTGGGCAGGTTCATGCGCGCCAGCTCGCGTGCGAGGCCGTCTTGCGGCGCGCCGTCCGGGCCGGTCTCGCCGATCATCGCCTCGTAGTTGTCATAGGCGCGGTTGGAGTCCGATTTGAGGATTTCGAGAACGCGCGCCGCCTCGGCCCCCTCCAGCACGCCGCCACGGCCCTGATTGTTGACCACGGACTGCGCGTTCACATGCTCGGGCGCCGGAATATAGAATTCACGGTCGAGGATCGAGTAGCGCGCGGAGTATTCGTTGACGTTGGCGGTGCGGTGGCGGATCCACTGGCGTGCGACGAAGACGGGCAGTTTGACGTGGAGCTTGATCTCGCACATCTCGAAGGGGGTGGAGTGCCAGTGGCGCATCAGATAGCGGATCAACCCTTCGTCGTTCTGGACGGATTTCGTGCCTTTCCCGTAGCTTACGCGCGCGGCCTGACAGATCGCAGCATCATCGCCCATATAGTCGATGACGCGGATGAACCCGTGGTCCAGCACTTCGTGTGCGGTATACAGATGCGCCTCCATCCCCGGCGAGACGGCCCTCAAGGTGGGTGTGGACTGGGCGCGCTGCGCGTCGATTTCGGCTTGTTGGTCGGGGCTGATCGGCATGGGGCGGGTCCTTGTGGCAACTGGGATTGGATTCGGAGCTTCGCTATATGTGGCACGAAACCCTCTGACAAAGCGATATGTGGTATTGCTTTTTCGCCATGGTAGCAGGCTTTATCACCCGCCCCCCATGCACAGCGTTGACAAGGCACATTGGCGGGGGAGATGGTTATCCAAAATTAATAAACAGCTTCCGAGGGCAGAGTAGTGAAAAATAAATTTATCAGCCTCGCATTGATTGCGGGTTTGGCAGCATGCAGCGGCGGCAACCCGTTTGATGAGGCCGATACAGGCACGGGGACAGGTAGCGGCACCGACGGAGGCACCACCGGCGGCGAGACTGACGGCGGCGGTATCTCAGCAGGTGGCACCCCGCCCGGTACAATAACCCCCTCGCCCAATTCATCGCTGGTCCGGCGTGAGGCATTGGTGGAAGGCGATGGCACCAATGCGGGCAACGGCTTTGTGACGACAGTCACGCTGAACGCAAATGATACATTCACCGTGGACAATATCGCGTTTGACGGCGATCGCCCCTATGACCGCGGCACAGCTGTAAGCAGCCTGAGCCCGAGAGAAGATGGAACAGGCCGCTTTCAGGTTTATGAAGCGCCCGCGGAAGCGATTGACCCTGTAAACGGACGGGTGATCGACCAGGCCGGCTATCGTGCCATCTATGGTCAAAGCCGGAATACAGTGACGAACAGTGACGGCTCAGTCGTTCCCACTACGAAGTTCGCGATCGTGCGCACAGGCAGCTATATCAACTATGGCTTTGGCGGCTTTATCTACCAACGCGATACCAGTGTGACCTTGCCTGAAACTTTGCAGGCACAGTATATCGGAAAGTCGGCCGGATTGCGGGACAGCAACACGAGTGGCGGTCTGATGTATACAACAGCAGATGTTGTGGTCGATATCGACCATGATGACTTCAACGACAAAGCAGTCATTCGAGGTGACGGTGTCAAAGGAGTGATTAGGAACCGGAGGGTCTTTGACCTTGAGGGGAATGATGTCACATCGACTGTTGCGAACACGCTGGAAGAAGGGACGACATCTATTCCCGATGTAGGGTTTGTTGTGAAGCCGGATGTACTGGATAATAACGGTGAAATCCTGGCGGACATATTCACGACCAGTTCAGCTGGGACGAGGCTTGAAACTGGCAAGTTTTATGCCATCGTTTCGGGAGATAATCCTGATGAAATCGTCGGCGTCTACGTTCTGGAGGCTGCTGGTAACCGCGACACATCAGGGTTTATTGTTTACCGAGACGACCCGGCTTAGGCATGAAGCGGCTTAAGCTGTTTGTGGTTGGGCTGATATTGGGCGCTGCATTTGTTTCTGTAGCGCCTGATGTTCATGCCGAAAGCGCACCATCGGCGCCCATCCATCTGTCGGTAGAGCAGATGAGACTTGCAGCCGAACTGAACCTGCGCAATGGCCGGATAGATACTGCACTTCTCTTCGCGGACGCTCTGCTGAAACGGGATCCCAAGGATGTGACTGCATTGCTGATCCGTGCCCATGCGCTGCGAATCAAGATGGAATACAACGCCTCCCAAGAGGCGGCTCGGACCGTGTGGCGCGCTGCGGACAGCGACCATCACAAATATACCGCTGCAATGCTCATGGCGCAGGCCTTGTCCTCGGACAACAAACGCACGCGCGCGCAGTTGTGGCTGCGCCGTGCGGCGCAGGTTGCCCCCACCCCCGCGCACAAAAACCGTGTGGCGCAGGACTTTCGCTATGTCCAGCGGCGCAATCCATGGCAGACCAACCTGTCCTTCACGGTGCAGCCCAGCTCCAATATCAACAACGGCTCCGCCCGCGACACTTCCAGTCTGCTCTATCAGATCCTCGGCCCACTGACCGGTGGCAGCGAAGTGGTGCTCGGCGCGTCCAGCAAGGCGCTGTCCGGGCTGGAGACAGGGGTAGATGTGCAAACACGCTACCGCTTTCACCAGACCGAGCGTACTGCCCATGATCTGCGCATGGCGCTGTCCTACAGCACTTACCAGCTATCGGCGTCCGCCAAGCGGGACTTGGCGGAAGATGACGCAGACCGGATCGCGCGCGGTGAGGCACCTGCCAATGTAGAGGGCAGCGATTTTGCATATGGTACGGTCCAGATCGGCTATGGCTTCAAGAAACTGCGCGAGGACCGGCGCGGGGAATTCCGCCTGACCGCCGACATCGGGCAGAGCTTTTACGGCGGGGTCCGCTATAACAGCTATCTGCGCACCAACATTGGACAATCTTACTATCTGACACCCAAATCCAAATTTGACGTTGGGCTGAGCAGTGATATCCGAGATGGCCAACGTAGCGCGGATCAGGAACAGCTCTCCCTCACAGCGGGACTCAGCCGTCAGCTGCCGGGTGGCGACGGACTTTATCTGGGGACCTCGGCCAGCGTCGTGCGCTCCGATGCCGAACGCCTTGAGTATGATGAAATCCGCCTGAGGACAGGGTACCTACTGGGCCGCGAAGTGCTCGGCACGGCCCTGCAATTCGGGATCAGCACCAGTTTCCGGGATTACGACGTCTCGCCCCATGACGCCTCGGGGCGGCGCGACTTCCAGATCTCGGCAGAGGCCACAGCGACGTTCAAACAGATCGACTACATGGGCTTCAACCCCACGGTCAGCGTGATCGCATCAACGACCAACAGCAATATCGGGCTTTATGATGTGAACCGCTTTGGAATAGGGATCGGGATAGCGTCGGCGTTTTGATGCGGGCGGACCTCGACACGGGACCTCGACACCGGGGCGCGCAGTGCTAGGGTATAGCAAAGACAGTTTTGCCCAAACAGGAGCCGCAATATGCCAATCAAATACCTTCACACCATGGTCCGTGTAAAAGATCTCGATGCGTCCATGGATTTCTACAAGTTGCTGGGGTTGGTCGAACGGCGCCGCATAGAAAGCGAAGAGGGCCGCTTCACACTGGTCTACCTCTGCCCGCCCGGCATGGACGACAGCCACGCCGATCTGGAACTGACCTATAATTGGGATGGCGACGACGGTTTGCCATCAGACAGCCGCCACTTTGGCCACTTGGCCTATTCCGTCGAGAATATCTATGAGACCTGCCAATACCTTATGGATAACGGTGTCACGATCAACCGGCCCCCACACGACGGGCGCATGGCGTTTATCCGCTCGCCTGACAACATCTCGGTCGAGTTGTTGCAGCAAGGCGATGCGCTGGAACCGGCGGAACCATGGACGTCCATGGGCAACACCGGCCACTGGTGATACGCGCGGGCATCCTTGCGGCGGCGGCATCTGTCGCCGCCCTGCCTTCGGTTGCAGCGCCGTGCCGTCTGGCGCTTGCACTGGCGGTGGATATTTCCAGCTCGGTCGACGCGGGCGAGGACGCATTGCAGCGCGGCGGCATCGTTGCAGCCCTGACCGCCCCAGAAGTAGAGGCGGCGTTTTTCGCCGCTGACCTTCCGGTGGCCCTCGCCGTCTACGAGTGGTCTGGCCGGTACAATCAGCAGCTCATCGTTGACTGGACCCTGATCGACAGCCGTGAGGCACTGCTGCAAGTGGCCACTCAGGTCGCCGCATCCGCGCGCAGCCACAATGATTTTCCCACGGCTATGGGATATGCACTTGGGTATGGCGCCAAGTTGCTCGCGCGCGCGCCCGACTGTCTCTACAAAACACTGGATATGGCCGGCGATGGGCAGAACAACGAAGGCTTTCCACCTTCCAATGCCTATCGCGAATTCCCGTTTGACGGAGTCACAGTGAACGGGCTGGTCGTGAATGCTGCCGACTTTGAAGGCGAGGTCGGACTGATTGCCTTTTATCAAGGCCAAGTACTGCACGGGCCGGGGGCATTTCTGATCGTAGCTGACGGGTTCGAGGACTACGAGCGCGCGATGCGCCGCAAGCTGGTGCGCGAGCTGGAGCCGCCCGCGATTGGCGCCCTGCCCGCCGAAGAGAGTGCCGGATGAAACGTCTGCTGTGCGCGCTGTCGGTGATGGCCGCACCAGTGCTGGCAGATGCGCCCTGTCGCCAGGCACTCGCCTTGGGGCTGGATGTATCAGGTTCGGTGGACGCGCGGGAGTACCGGCAACAGTTGGGCGGCTTGGCGCAGGCGCTGGGAAGCCCCGCGGTTCGCGCAGCCATTCTGGATCGAGCCGACTCGCCTGTGGAGTTGCTGGTGTATGAATGGAGCGGGCCACAGGACCAGCTGACCCTTGTTCCGTGGACCCGCATTACCGATGCCGCCACACTGGACAGAGTGATTGCGCAGTTACAGTCCGTGGAACGGCGGGCGGATTCGCCCCCCGGTACGGCGCTGGGTGTGGCGATGCTGCACGGCGCTAGATTGCTCGCGCAGCGCAGCCAGTGCGCGCGCAGGACGTTGGACATTTCCGGTGACGGTAAAAGCAACCTTGGGCCGCGCCCCCGCGTTGTAAAAGCGCAGATCGAGACATGGGGTATCACCCTCAACGCGCTTGTTATCGGCACAGATTCGGCAACAAGCGGCGAAACCCCACAAACCGGCATTGGCGAGCTCGGCGCGTATTTCAGCGCCGAAGTGATCCTTGGGCCGGGTGCGTTCATCGAGGTTGCGCTAGGGTTCGCAGAATATGCCGAGGCGATGGAGACCAAGCTGCTGCGCGAACTGGACGGAATGGTGCTGTCCCAACGCTAAGCCTTCCTACCGGCTACCACAGTATCTGTATGATGTTCTACCAGATCAGGCTCACCTTTCCCGCAAGAGGATGCTAACCACGCGCACATACCGTATCATGTACGCGTGGCGTGCATAGGTGCTAACTGGTCAGCGCGTGCAGCCCCACGCTGCTGCCGTTGGCAGCAGCGATACCACCCCCTATTGACAGATCACGGCATCACTTGTGCGCGAAGGCGCAACATGAACGGGGCAGACGACATTACCCTGAAACCCAAGGCGCAGCCGATCGCTTCGCCGCGCCCTTCAAGCCAATAGCCCCGCAATCGCATGGCCGTTTCGCCAGCGCGCCACGCTTGGGCAGGATCGTGAAAAGCGAACCACAGATCTTGCGCATCCACAGCATACTTTCGCTGTTCCGGGCACCTAGCGTTGCGAAAACTTCAGACCTGAGCACTACATCACATCCATCAAGCCAATGTGTTTCAGAACATACTGGCCCGAGCGGCAGATGCGCCCTGCCCAAGCAGAGACAAGGCGCGTCATGCATGTCTAGTAAATGTAGCGAATTTGGTCGATCCAGTACCGCTCCACCCGCTTGAGCGATGCTGTGATTTCAACCACGCCCTGCGGTCCCAGCACGCCGCGGTCTTCCAGACCACCTGCATGCCGCATGAAAAGATCTGATACCACATCACGGATATAGCGGCCTTTTTCCGTCAGACGCACCCGCACCGAGCGGCGGTCGATGTCGCATTTCTGGTGGTGCATATAGCCCATTTCGACCAGCTTTTTCAGATTATAGCTCACGTTGCTGCCCTGATAGTAACCCCGGCTTTTCAATTCGCCCGCTGTCACCTCGTTGTCGCCGATGTTGAACAGCAAAAGCGCTTGTACTGCGTTGATCTCCAGCACGCCCACACGTTCGAATTCGTCCTTGATCACATCCAGCAACAATCTGTGCAGGCGTTCGACAAGCGAGAGCGCCTCCAGATATCCGGTCATGAACCCTTTTTCGGGGGGGAACGTCCTCTCACTGGCTGGCAGACCAATGGGATCCTGAATACTCATACTGCTCTCCGACTTGTTGATGGCTCCGGAGTACAGATTGCCCAATAAACCAGAATATTTCGTTAAAAGCAGATGGCCTGATTTATCCTTTTGAAATATGGGCTTGGATGTCCGATATCATCTTGCCGTAGGGTTCTTTTGGGGCAAACTGCCCCGTCACCCACTGATAGAGGTCATGATCGTTTTCATTGAGCATGTCGTCGTAGAGGTCCAGAGTAGCGTCATCCATCTGTGCCAGACGGTCGCCCGCATAGGCTGAAAGGATCAGGTCCATTTCCTTGATGCCGCGCCGCATGGAACGCATGGCGAGACGTTTGACGCGCACATCCCGCGCCTCGTCCACGGGTCGTTCGGGCTGGGGTATCTGTATCATTCCGCTGTCTCCATCAACATCGCGCGAAGGCGTTTCTCAAGTCGCGCCATGTCCTTGACGCGCCCGGCCATCTCTACCCGCATCTGCCGCAGCTCCGCCAGCAGTCCTGCGGCATCTTCGGGCAGCACCTCTGCCTCGACAGGGCCATCCAGCCCCTCACCCTCGCCGTTGATCAGCCACATCATCGAAACATTGAGCAGGCCCGCAAGCGTGGACAGACGGTTGGCGCGCGGCTCGGCGGTGTCGTTCTCCCATCCGCGCAATGTGGACAGCCGCACACCCAAACGACGTGCAAGGGCCGCCTGATCCATGCCCGCCGCCTCGCGTGCAGCCGCTACACGGTCACCGAAGGTTGCGGCGTCCGGTGAATACCAGTCTTTTGCGTCGGTTGTGTCATCTACCTGTGTCATCATCGTCTCCTTCAGCACGAGGCGCGCTTGTTTGTGGGGGATGCATCAAAGGCGCTTGCACCAATGGGGCTGCACCCCCTATGAGGGGATTTGCATATATATAGCGTAATGAGGCCAAAATGGAACTGCTCTCCCGTACACTTGCCCGCGTCAAGCCATCCCCCACCATCGCAGTGACGACCAAGGCGCAAGAGCTCAAGGCCGCAGGTCGCGATGTGATCGGGCTGGGCGCGGGCGAGCCTGATTTCGACACACCGCAAAACATCAAGGACGCCGCTGTCGCCGCGATTGCTGCGGGCAAGACGAAATACACCGCCGTAGACGGCATCCCCGAGCTGAAGCAGGCGATTTGCGCCAAGTTCAAGCGCGACAACGGGCTTGAGTACAAACCCTCGCAGGTCAGCGTCTCGTCGGGTGGCAAGCAGGTGCTCTATAACGCGCTGATCGCGACGATGAATCCCGGTGAAGAGGTCATCATCCCTGCCCCCTATTGGGTCAGCTATCCCGATATGGTCCTGCTGGCCGGCGGCACGCCCGTGGTGGTGGAATGCCAGATCGAGCAGAATTTCAAAATGACGCCCGAGCAGCTGGATGCGGCGATCACGCCCAACACAAAATGGCTGATCTTCAACTCGCCCTCCAACCCCACCGGAGCGGGCTATTCCTGGGATGAGCTGAAGGCGCTGACGGATGTGCTGCTGCGCCACCCCCATGTCTGGATCATGACCGATGACATGTACGAACACCTTGCTTATGACGATTTCAAATTCTGCACCCCTGCGGAGGTCGAGCCACAGCTTTATGACCGTACGCTGACGGTGAATGGTGTCTCCAAAGCCTATGCGATGACGGGCTGGCGGATCGGCTATGCGGCGGGGCCGGAAAAACTGATCAAGGCGATGGGCAAGGTGCAGTCGCAGTCCACATCCAACCCCTGCTCGATCAGCCAATGGGCGGCGGTCGAGGCGCTGAACGGCACGCAGGACTATATCGAGCCGAACAACCAGATCTTCGTGCGCCGCCGCAATCTGGTGGTTGAGGCGCTGAACGCAATCGACGGTATCGTCTGCCCGATCCCCGAAGGCGCGTTCTATGTCTATCCCTCCATTGCAGGGCTGATCGGCAAGACATCCGCAGCAGGCACCGAGATCACCAATGACGAGGTGTTTGCCACCGCTCTGCTGGAAGAAACCGGCGTAGCGGTTGTGTTCGGCGCGGCCTTCGGGCTCAGCCCCAACTTCCGCATCAGCTATGCCACATCGGACGAGAATTTGGCGGAGGCGTGCAAGCGCATCACAGCGTTCTGCGCAGACCTGAAATAATCAGATCCCCGCCGCGCGTATGTTTTGCGTGCGGCGGGACAGCTCGCCACCGGTGCGCTTGCATGCCGTTGCCCGTTGTGAATAAGGTCGCGCGTCCGCGACAATGAGGGATCTTCTATGACCGACAAACTTCCCGACTACTATTTTCGCGTGCGCGAAAACGGGGCGTTTGTGTTTCGTCTGGATACGGAAAACCGCCAGCGGCGCATCGAGATGGACCAGATCGCCACGCTCAACATGCGCAACGGCGAGATCAAGCCACAGGGTGACCGCACGCTTTCTGCCAAGGACATCGACGCGATCAAGGAGTGGATGGCGGAGCGCGCGCAAACCATCGCCCACCGCGAGATTGATGATATCTTCCGGGCGATAGACTATCTCAACACCACCGCCCACTGGGTGCAGACACGCGCGACCGATGAACAACTGGAGGCAGTGACGGACCAGTTGCTGCTGGCGATGCACGATCTGCGCACAACACTGGTTCGCAAAAAAGCGGACCGGCTGAGCGGTGCCTAGGCCTCGGCCTGCCGCGAGCGGATCGTGGGCAGCACGTTGCGCCAGAACCGCAGGTTCAGGAATATAGCCGCCACCCCCAACCCAATGCCAAGACCACCCCAGACACCAATGCCTTCCAACCCGAAGGTAAAGCCCAACAGATAGGACATCGGAACGCCGATCCCCCAATAGCTGATGGCCGCATAGATCATCGGCATGCGCGTGTCCTGCACGCCGCGCAGCACGCCTAGTGCGACCACCTGCGTGCCATCCACCAATTGGAACAGTCCGGCCATAAACAGGATACCGACACCGATTTGCAAAATCTGGACCTTGGCCGGCTCGTCCTCAAGAATGAAGATTCCGATCAGGAAATCAGGGAACAGGAAGAAACACGCGACGGTCACCGCCGAAAACACCAATGACATTACTGTCACCACCCATGCGCCGCGCGCCAGATGTGGCGCGTCCAGACGCCCGTAGGCATTGCCCGCACGCACCGTCGCCGCATTGCTGAGGCCCAGATGTACCATGAAGGTGATCGAGGCCAGTTGCACCGCAACGCCGTGCGCGGCGAGCGGCACAGTTCCCAGCCAGCCCATCATCACCGCAGAAGCGGCGAACAGGCCGACCTCGCTCAGCAAGGTAATGGAAATCGGCCAGCCCAAGCGGAAGACCTGCGCCAGCATGTCGAAATCCGCACGCCAGATGCGACGGAACAGATCGTGTTGGGGTAAGACGATTTTGACGTACAAAACGACCCCCACCAGCGACACCACCTGGGTGCTGAGCGAGGCAATGGCTGCACCCGTCACACCCAGTTCCGGCGCACCCCAATTCCCGAAAATCAGCGCATAGTTCACCAGCGCATTGCACACCGCCGCCAGCACCGTGATCCACAGCACCACCTGCGTGCGCTCCAGAGCGGCCAGATAGCTTTTGAGAACCATGACAAACAGCGCAGGCAGAATCCCCCAGCCCGCCACCCGCAGATAATCCGAGCCGAGCGTGACCACCGCCTCCTCTTGCCCCATCAAGCGCAGGATCGGTGCGGCGTTGACCATAAGCGGCAAAGCCAACAGACCAAAGCCGAAGCTCAACCACAGCCCCATGCGTGTCGCCCGACGGATCGAGGTTTCATCCTGCGCGGCGTGATAGGACGCCACCATCGGCATCACCGCAGAGGCAAAGCCCGACCCGCAGATGAAGAGGACGAAGAAAAACGTCGAGGCAAGGGTCACCGCCGCCAACGCTTCAACGCCATACCAGCCCAGCATGACAGTATCAGTTCCGCCAATCGCCATCTGGGCAAGATGGCCGCCAATCAGAGGCAGCCCCAGAACGGCAATGGCCCGGACATGGGCGGGTGTGGACATGTTCTTGTTCATTGCCCATCCCTAAGCCGGATAGCGCTCCGTGAAAAGCCGCGAAATGCGGCGGCTCGGCACGCGTGATGTTGCGTCACTCCAGCATGCAATGATTGCAGGCGGGGCGTGCCCCGCTCTAGGCTGGGCGCACCGAAAAGGGGGGATGCGAAATGACACAGCACTGGACCGAGACCGTGACGTTGAACGGAAAGCCGTTCTTTATCCGCCATTGGGGCGACAAAGACGCGCCCAAACTGCTGATGCTGCACGGTTTTCCAGAATATTCGGGCGCGTGGAACGACTTGGCGCCGCTGCTGGCCACGCGGTTCCACTGCATCGCTCCTGACCAGCGCGGCTATGGCCAAAGCTGGCGACCCGAAGATCCCGCGCTCTATAAGACGGCATTGCTGGTATCGGACATGGTTGCCCTCATTGGCGACGATCCGGTGATCCTGCTGGGCCATGACTGGGGCGCGTCGGTGGCCTATGCGCTGGCCATCGGACGGCCTGATCTGGTCTCGAAACTCATTATCATGAACGGCGTTCACCCTGCCCCCTTCCAGCGCGAGCTTGCAAAAGGCGGGCCGCAGACCGATGCGTCGCAATACATCCACTTCCTGCGCCGCGAGGGATCTGAAGACATTCTGGCCGCGGATGATTTCACCAAGCTGATGGGTCTTTTCTCGGCCCATATGGATATGGACTGGCTAAGCGGCGATACTCTGGCGGGCTACAAGACCGCATGGCGCGACGCGTCCGGCCTGCGCGGTATGATCAACTGGTATCGCGCCTCGCCGCTGAAAATCGGCCAGAAAGGCGAGGCGATTGAAGGCCTGACCTTCGATCCTGCCCGCCTGCAAGTGCGCTGCCCCCACCTGCTGGTCTGGGGCACTGCGGATACCGCCCTGCTGCCCGAGGCGACAGAAGATCTGGAAGACTACGCCCCGGACCTCACTCGCGTCGAAATCACAGGCGCGGACCACTGGCTGCACCATCAGAAGCCACACGAGGTGGCGGAGGCGATCCAGAACTGGCTGTAGCTGTGGTTCTCGTCATAGTTACGGCTGAATTACAAGCGCCGAGCCTGACGATATCGACGAAGATCCCGTAGCCAAAGCCAGTAGCCTTGCCGCGGCCATAGTGAATCAAGCAACGGCACGACTTTTCACTCTGTCAGTGCGATTGAAATCTCCGGTTTACCGGGCTTTTCAGCCGTTCGCCCCTTTCAATAGACTGACTGCTTGAGTGAAACTGTTGCGCAGCGACACTGTGTTCAGCAGACCGCTGCCAACGGCATCTTGGGCTAAAATGCATTGCACAGACCAAGGCCCAGAAAAGGGATGAGGCGAGCGAAGGCCTCTTGCATGAGCCCACCGCTAACGCTGGCAAGAAATCGCCGTAAGCACGCGCTTATTGGAACGCAAATAAGCCCGATGCCACTGGCTTCGCGTCCCAAGCACGCCAAAATGAACGCAAGCGACAGCTCTTGTTGCCGCCCTTCTGCACCGGACATTCGGTGCCCTCAACAAAAGGACTACACTCATGCGCAAACTTGCATTTATCGCACTTATCTCCTTCGCCTCTCCGGCATTCGCAGAAGATGTGACAATGGGAAGCAATCTCGGCACCACCATGGAGGAGGTTCAGACGTCTCTGACGGCCATGGGCTATGAGGTCCGCAAGGCAGAGATGGAAGATGGCAAGATCGAAGTCTATTTCGTCCGTGACGGCAAAATGGGCGAAGTCTACGTCAGCACCGAAACCGGCACAGTCACGAAACTCGAAGTGAAGGGCTGAACCGGTGGTCGTCGCCATCCAGCCAACCAGCGGGCGCGCAAGCGCCCGTGAAGTCGCCGTATGGGATCCACTGGTGCGGTTGATCCATTGGTCACTTGCCCTGACTATCCTTCTCAATGGTGTTTTTGTGGAGGAAGAGAGCAAGGCACATGAGTGGATCGGCTACATTGCATTTGGTCTCGTTGGCATACGGTTGGTTTGGGCGCTCATCGGGCCGGAGCACGCGCGGTTTTCGGCTTTCCCACCAAGTCTTCGCCGCGCAGTTCGCCATGCCAAGGCGATGCTAGTCGGCGATCAGAGCGTACATCTCTCGCACAACCCGCTCGGTGCTTTGATGGCCTATAACATCTGGGCAAGCGTCATTGCCATCGGCGTAACCGGCTACATGATGACGACCCTCACCTTTTTCGGTGTCGATTGGGTCGAAGAGATCCACGAAGCGGTCTTCACCTGGCTTATATTTTCCGTTGCGCTGCATGTCTGCGGTGTGGCCCTTGATTCTTGGCGGTCCGGTGTCAATCTGGTTCGCGCGATGATAACCGGACGCAAGAGCATACCTGAGGGGCGCGATTCAATATGATACGTAGGCTCCGGCCCGCAAAAACAAGGGAAAGGCGCGCAACGGTTCTTGCGGGCCTTATCCTTTTGCAGGCTCTTTGCGCACTTTTTTTCATCGGCGATGTCATCCAAGATTTCCGTGAGGACGGGCATCTGGACAACCCGCACCTCTTGCTTGAATCCGTCGCGGCGGTTGCTCTGATCGCAGGCGTGATCTTTCTGATGATCGAATTGCGCGGGTTGCTCTCGCGCATGTCAGACATGCAAACCGGGCTGGAAATCGCTCACGGGCATCTTGCAGAAGTCATTCAAGTTTTTTTCGAAGAATGGAAGCTAACGAATGCAGAACGGGACGTGGCCATCATGATCCTGAAGGGTCTGGACAACGACACCATAGCGCAGGTTCGAAATACGGCGTCCGGCACTGTTCGTGCACAAGCGACCAACATCTATGCGAAATCGGCAACCGAAGGACGGGCACAATTCATCAGCCTTTTCGTGGAAGAGTTACTGGCGGGGGACATGGGATCCGAGAATGGATCGGATTCCGAATCGATGAGCCAACCGCCGAACCGGCGACCGAAAAAACATCCAACTCTCTAACAGATGACACGGAACGACGGACGAGCCAATGACAAGAGCGGGCATCCGCGCATCATCCGGCATTGATCAGCTCGGGCTCTCCACCGACACTCGCTGCATTAAAAACAGGCCCGTCTCCACCTCACTTCCGCACCCGCGTAAACACCATCTTCTGCTCATGCAGGTCCGCCCTCTCCCCGATCCACGCATAGGCAAGCAGTGCAGGCTCACGGTCACCCACGGTGATGCGGTGCAGATGGTCAGGCGGGTTAAAAATCATGGAGCCGGGCACATAGACGCCCTGGTGATTTTCGCTCACCGCGCCTGACAAGACAACATAGCTTTCGGTGATGCCCTTGTGGGCGTGTGCCGGATAGATGCATCCGGGGGCAAACAGTACCACGCCAAGGATGATCTCGTGGCTGACAATGGGTCCGTTCTGCCCTGCCAGCTCCGCGTAGGCATAGCTGCCCGCCAGCCCCTTTGGCACTTTTTCATAGCCGTATTGCCAGCTGAGCGCAGGTGCCACTGCATCAAGCGCGCGCACAACGGGAGCCAATACGCCCTGCCGCCCCTCGTCCAGAGCGCGGCGCAAATGGGCGCTTACGGGTTTCTCGGCTCGCGGCTGGGGGCGAACCAACGCGTTTTGCTTGATCACGCGCGAGATCGCTTCGCGCACCTTGCGCTGGTGGCTTTTGATCTTCTCACTACCGCCTGCGGGCAGATACCGGTAAAGCTCGTCATACTCCTGCAACAGATAGCGCCAGTTGGGCACATCGCGCAGGGTCTGTTCCGTCGGCATATCCATGGCATTCTCCCCTTACTCCCGAAGTCGTAGCGCGCGCCACGACACCCGAAAAGAGCAAATCCACCGCAATCGGCTTTGTGGCGTGCATTAGCAGTGGATAAACCGCACAGGGCGATTGCCCCCGCCTGCCGCGCCTGTCAAAATGGCGTCTAATCAAGAACAGCAGCAGGCGCATCCCATGTCCGATCTCCTCTCCGGCCACACCCCCGAGCCGACCGATTACGATGCCTCCTCCATCGAGGTGCTGGAGGGGCTGGAGCCTGTCCGCAAGCGCCCCGGCATGTACATCGGCGGCACGGACGAGCGTGCCCTGCACCATCTGGTGGCAGAGGTTCTGGACAACTCGATGGACGAAGCCGTGGCAGGCCACGCCAACCGGATCGAGGTGGAATTGCATGCGGACTATTCCTTTACCGTGCGCGACAACGGGCGCGGCATCCCGATTGATCCGCACCCCAAATTCCCCGACAAATCCGCACTGGAGGTGATCCTGTGTACGCTGCACGCGGGCGGCAAATTCTCAGGCAAGGCCTACCAGACCTCGGGCGGCCTGCACGGCGTGGGCGCGTCTGTGGTCAACGCGCTGTCGGATTCGATGGTGGTGCAGGTCGCGCGCAACAAGGAACTCTACGAGCAGCGCTTTTCGCGTGGCATCCCGCTGGGTCCGATCCAGAAAATCGGTGCTGCCCCCAATCGGCGCGGCACGACCGTCACCTTCCACCCCGACGCCGAAATCTTCGGCGCGCTCAAATTCCGGCCCTCGCGGCTGTTCAACTCCATCCGCTCTAAGGCCTATCTGTTCTCGGGCGTTGAAATCCGCTGGAAATCCGCGATCGAGGACGGCGATACACCGCAGGAGGCCACGTTCCACTTCCCCGGTGGCCTGTCCGACTACCTGTCAGAGACGCTGGGCAAATCGACTACCTACGCGGAGGCGGCCTTTGCCGGCACCGTGGATTTCGGCGAGAAATTCGGTGAGGCAGGCAAGGTGGAATGGGCGATCAACTGGACCCCTGCCCGCGACGGCTTTATCCAGTCTTACTGTAACACCGTGCCTACGCCCGAGGGCGGCACCCATGTGTCGGGCTTCTGGGCAGCGATCCTCAAGGGGATCAAGGCCTACGGCGAGCTGAGCAACAACAAGAAAGCAGCACAAATCACCCGCGAAGATCTGATGTCGGGCGGCTGCGCGCTGGTGTCGTGCTTCATTGCCGAGCCTGCTTTTGTGGGCCAGACCAAGGACCGCCTATCCTCTGAAATCGCGCATAAGATGACCGAAGGTGCCGTGCGCGACCACTTTGACAACTGGCTGGCGGCGGACACGAAATCCGCCGGTGCGATCCTTGATTTTCTGGTCCTGCGCGCCGAAGAACGCCTGCGCCGCCGTCAGGAAAAAGAGACAGCGCGCAAATCCGCCACCAAGAAGCTGCGCCTGCCCGGCAAACTGACCGACTGCACGTCCAAGGACCGCGTCGGCACCGAACTGTTCATCGTCGAGGGCGACTCGGCCGGCGGTTCCGGCAAGGGCGCGCGCAACCGTGTGAACCAAGCGCTGCTGCCGCTCAAGGGCAAGATCCTCAACGTGCTGGGCGCGGCCTCTGGCAAGCTGAACACCAACGCCGAGATCAACGATCTGTGCGAGGCGCTGGGGGTGGGCATGGGCACCAAATTCAACCTCGACGATCTGCGCTATGACAAGATCATCATCATGACCGACGCGGACGTGGATGGCGCACATATCGCAGCGCTGCTGATGACGTTCTTCTACACGCAGATGCGCCCAATGATCGACCACGGGCACCTGTACCTCGCCTGCCCGCCGCTCTACCGCCTGACCCAAGGCGCTCGCCGCGTGTATGTGGCCGACGATGCGGAGAAAGACGCGCTGATGGAGAAGGGCTTGGGCGGCAAGGGAAAAATCGACGTCCAACGCTTCAAGGGCTTGGGCGAGATGGACGCGAAGGACCTCAAAGAAACCACCATGGACCCCGCCACCCGCAAGCTGATCAAGGTGAGCGTGCAAGAGGACGTGCCGGGGGAGACCGCGGATCTGGTGGAGCGGTTGATGGGCAAGAAGCCGGAATTGCGCTTCCAGTACATTCAGGAGAACGCGCGGTTTGTGGCGGAGTTGGATGTTTGAGGGAAACAGTCTCCAAACACAACCCAAAGTAGAGTATTACTTGTGAAAAAAGCGCTTCCCGTACTCAAAGGCATTGGCAGTAAAATTGCTGTTTTGATCGGCCTCATCGCATCCGCGACTGCAATATTAACCGTGGACTTCAGCCCGCCTCTGCCCACGACGCGTGTTTCATATATGAACGTCATCGACCAAAGGCTCTTGGATGACGGCAGCTTTTCTACATATATTCATGACAATCATCCAGACTATTATCTGCGGGCGGCAGACAACACCGCAACCACGGCTGATCTTAATGGATTGAATTTACCAGATAGGTTTCGCGGATCGTTCATTAGTGTTGAAAATCATGGCTCTGTCGAAATCGAGGATTTGACAGTGTCGTTCACGTTTTATGATGAGCAAAAAGCAATCTTTACGGAAACCTTTGCCGGCGAGCTGACCCTAGGACCGGGACGAGAAAACTCTGCCCGTTTCCACGAACCCTCCGCGCGAACTTCAGACTACGTAGAGGTTTGTCTTCAATATGACGGTGCCCTGCCGTTCGAGCAGGTGACCGAAAGGTATTTAATCCCGATCAAGCCACTACTGCTTGTGACATATGACAGCAAAGCCGAATATGATCGGTTTCGAAAGTTTTTTATAAAAGGCGACTGCCATACTCCTCCCAAAGCAGTGACCATCCAAAATAGCATAAAGTACTAGGGTCCTTTTAAAAGTCCCCTACCCCTGCACCTCCCGCAAATACGCCACCAAATCCACGATCGCGCGGCTGGTCATTACCGGCTGGCCGCTCTCGGTCTTGAGCATTGTATCATCCCCCGCAAAGAACTCGCCGTAGACCGGCATGGGTGATCCGTGGCTGACCAGCGGGTCGCTGCCGTCGATGCGCATGACCACGCGGCGGGTGGGGAAGCCGTCGTAGCGCGTCTCGAGATCGCGCAGCGACGGGGGTTGCAGCAACAGCGCGGGGGCCAGCGGGCCTTTGCCGCGCCCCTCGATCCCGTGACAGACCGCGCAGTGCTGCGCGTAAAGCGCGGCACCCGCTTGGGCGTCCTGCGCCAGCGCCGCGACGGGGGACAGCAGCGCCAAAGCCATAATGGAACATGCGAATTTCATCTCAAAACCCTCCTGATGATGCTCCATACTAGCGCCGCGCGCCGCCCCGCGCTCTGATCTGTGTCAATCTGCGCACAGATTCGCACTTGTGAAAGCACGGGCGCCGCGCATTAATACCGCCATGCGCGTCCTCCTCCTCGCCCTTCTGTTTCTTGCCGCCTGTGGCCGCCCGCTGACCGAGCAGGAGCGCGCCTTTGCCTATGGCATCCACGGCGAGACGTTGAATTACGCCGCCGTTCGCCTGCATGACGGCGCGCCGGTCCGTGCGGTCACCTTCACCCGCAAGCCGCGCCCGCGCACCACATGCCGCGAGCTGATCTTTCCGCCGGTCCCCGAAGAAAGCATTGTCACGACCAAACCCGCCGCTGTCGCGCTCTACAACACTGTGCTGTTCGACAAGGACTGGTATCTGGACGACTACCTGCCAGACTACCCCGACCGCGTGGGGCTGGTGGCAGCAATGCTGTTCGCCCATGAACTGACCCATGTATGGCAATGGCAAAACCGGAAGGTCACCGGCTATTCCCCGCTGCGCGCCGCATTGGAGCATAGCGCCAGTGATGACCCCTATCTGTTCGAGTTGGAAGACCGCAAGTTTCTGGATTTCGGCTATGAGCAGCAGGGATCTATCGTGGAGGAGTTCGTCTGCTGCCGCGCGCTCCAGCCGCAGGGGGCGCGCACGCAGCGGCTGCACGGCCTCATCTCACAGGTCATGCCCGTAGCGCGCCTGCCGCAGAGCCCTGCCTATAATGTCGGGCTGCCGTGGGAGGGGGTGGAGCTGGCCTCCATCTGCAAATAGGTGGCCGTCCAGGTGCGGCATGTCACGGCGTATTTCTGAAGCAAAGACGCGGGAGCGAACCGGCGCCTCCGGTGCGCCCGTAGACAATGCCGATTGTGGCCCACCGGCCAGGGCGGCGGGCCAATTGGTGCGCTCACGCAGGCTAGAGCACGCCCAACCTGCCTTGATCCAGCCGGATCTGGCGGTCCATCCGCGCTGCCAGTTCCAGATTATGGGTGGCAATCAACGCCGAGAGGCCGGTGCTGCGCACCAGAGCCATAAGCGCAGAAAACACCGTCTCGGAGGTGGTAGGGTCCAGATTGCCTGTCGGCTCATCCGCCAGCAACAGTTTGGGCGCATTGGCGAGTGCGCGGCAGAAGGCCACGCGCTGCTGCTCGCCCCCCGACAGCTCGGCAGGACGGTGCGCGCCGCGATGGGCCACGCCGACCTGCTCCAGCAGCGCCATCGCGCGTTTTTTCGCGTCACCCCGTGCCACACCGTTGGCCAGCTGCGGCAGCACGATATTTTCTATCGCTGAAAACTCGGGCAGCAGGTGATGGAACTGGTAGATAAACCCCACATCACTGCGCCGTACCGCCGTACGCGCGGCGTCGCGTTTGCCGGTCATGTCGGTGCCCGCAATCTCGACTGTGCCACTATCGGGCGTGTCCAGCAGCCCAGCTATGTGCAACAGCGTGGATTTGCCCGCACCCGACGGTGCCACAAGCGCCACAACCTCGCCGCGCGCCAGCGTCAGGTCGATGCCGCGCAGCACAGTCACCTCGTTCGGTTTGCCGTGGTTGTAAGCTTTGGAAATGCCCGACAGGCGCAATACAACATCACTCATAGCGCAGTGCCTCCACGGGGTTCATGCGTGCGGCACGGCGCGCGGGAAAGATGGTCACGATGAACGACAGACCCAGCGACAGCGCCACCGCCGACATCACATCGCCAAACTCCAGCTTGGCGGGCAGGAAATATATCCCCCGGATTGACGGATCCCAGGCGTTGCCCCCTGACAGCCAATTCACCACGCCAAAGATTTGGTCAACATAAAGCGCAAAGAGACATCCCAAGATCACCCCCATCGCCGTGCCGATGATGCCGGTGAACGCCCCGCAGATAAAGAACACCCGCAGCACCGACCCCTCCGACAGGCCCATGGTGCGCAGGATGCCGATGTCGCGGCCCTTGTTCTTGACCAGCATGATCAGCCCGGAGACAATGTTCATCGCCGCGATCAGCACAAGGATCGACAGGATCACGAACATCACGTTGTCCTCGATATCCAGCGCACTCAGAAACCCCGAGGACGCCTCGCGCCATGTCCAGATCAGCGCGGTATCCCCCGCCGCAGACAGGATGGCCGTACCCAGTTCACCCACGCGGTCCGGCTCGGCCACCATCACTTCCAGCTCGTTTACGGCACCTTCGGAGTTGAAATAGCTTTGCGCCTCGGTCAGCGGCAGATAGGCGCGGGTGCGGTCGATGTCATAGCGGCCTGCGGTGAAGATATAGGTCACCTCATAGGCGTTCACGCGCGGGCTGGTGCCAAAGGCCGTGCGCACCCCGTCGGGTGAAATTACACGGATGCGGTCGCCCACCTGTGCGCCCAGCGTGCGCGCGATGCCGGAGCCGATGGCGATGCCCTCACCGAAGCGTGCGATATCACCCTGCGCTGTTTCCGGATCAGCGATGCGCGGGATTGTCGCGAGGTTCTCGGGCGTGATGCCGTAAACCTCCATCCCCGAGCTGTTCCCGCCAAAAGTCGCCATAACCTGCCCGCGCACGATGGGCGCCACACGGGTGACGCCCTCCACAGCGGCAATCCGTGCAGCCTGCGCATCGTAATCGCGGATCTTGCGGTCCACAGCGCCGTTGGGCTGCATCACGCCCATTTCGTAGACGGTCACATGGGCGTTGGCCCCCAGAATGGTATCGACAAACTCCGCCCGAAAGCCCGAGCGCACCGCCAGCGTTGCAATTAGCGCGAAAACTGCCAGCGTGATGCCGATGAGGCTGATCCACGTCATCACGCTCACGCCCCCCTCGGCGCGGCGCGCGCGCAAATAGCGCCATGCGATCATCCATTCAAACGGGGCGAAAGGCGGGGTCTTGGCGGCCATTGTGGTCCTTGCGTAGGGTTTTGCGCACCGTGAGGCTTTGCGCGGGGCGGGTCAAGGTGCGGGGCGGCATCAGGCCCTTTGCCGCCGCCGGAACGGCAACCGCAGCACCCCTGCCGCAAGGCTGACTGCCAGACTGCCCAGCACAAATCCGACACCCGCAAAACTCAAGCCCGCAAACGTGACCGGCACCGCAGGCTGGTAGGCCGCCCACGCGGCCTGTGCAATCTCGGTATCGGTAAAGCTGCCGGCATGGTAGGCGCGCATGAACGGCCCCTGCCCTTCGAGCCTTTGCAAATCCGCGCTCAGCCTTTCATAGCGCGTGATGGACCGCGCCATATCCTGGCCCCTGCGCTCCAGAAAAGGGGTGCCCTGCATCTGCGCCAGCGCGTCGGCGCGGCTCAGGTCCGACGCGGCGGCAGAGGCGTCGAAATCCGCAACCACCTCGCCCAGTGCATCCACGGCTCCGCCCAGTCGCTGCAGGTACTGCTGCGAAAACTCGGGGAACTGCGCGGTTGTGGCCGCACCGGCCAGACCGCCTGCAAAGGCTATGCTGCGTAGGATCATCGCGCTGTCTCCGGCTGTCACAAGCGCCCAAGGCGTAGTCCAGAGCCAACGGTAGATCAAGCGTCTAGGGCGGCGTCAGCCGCAACAGGCGTCCTTCTGAGTTGTCGAGGATCAGGATCGCGCCGTCACGGTCGATGTCGACATCCCGCATACGGATTTCCCCGTCCAGATAGCGCGCCTCGCCGCTCACGCGGTCGCCGTCCATTTCTAGACGCACCAGCCCCCCGGGGTTGAGCGAGGCGGCCAGTACGTCACCCTGCCAATCAGGGAACATATCGCCCTCATAAAAGACGAAGCCGCCCGGTGCGATCACCGGATCCCAGTAATATTGCGGCTCGGTAAACTCTTGTGCGCGCGCATCGCCACTGCCGATGGGCGAGCCGTTGTAGTTCACGCCGTAGCTCACGACAGGCCAGCCATAATTCGCGCCCGCCGTGATCTTGTTCAACTCGTCACCGCCCGCGGCCCCGTGCTCAAGCGCCCAGAGCGTGCCGTCGGAGGGGCGTATATCCGCGCCCTGCACGTTGCGGTGGCCCAGCGTCCAGACCTCGCTGTCAAAGGGGTTACCCTCTGCCGCGCCGCCCGAAAGGTTCACACGCACGATCTTGCCGTAGGTCTTGTCGAGGTCTTGCGCAAATTCGCGCTCGCGCTGCGAGAAATGCTCGCCCGTTGTGATGAACAGATAATCGCCCTGCGGCACCACGCGGGAGCCATAGTGCATCGCGTTGGGTGATGGCGGATCCTGCACAAAGACATCCCGTACGTCGCTAAGGCTGGTGCCATCCGCGCTCAGCACCGCGCGCGCGGCGGCGGTAGCAGACATGCCATCGCCCATCGGTTTGGCGTAAGTCATGAAAATCACGCGGCTCTCGGAAAAATCTTCGGCCAGCGCCACGTCCAGCAATCCGCCCTGCCGCTGCGCCAGAACGTCCGGCACACCGCTGATCGGGGCACCCGCCGCGCCGTCACGCACCAGACGCAATGCGCCCGACCGCTCGGTCACCAGTATTCCGCCGTCGGGCAGCACGGCCATGCCCCAAGGCGTCTCCAACCCCTCGGCCAGAACCTCCACCTGCAATTCCACGCCACTATCCAGCGCAGGCGCGCGCGTTTGCGTGGGCCAGGCCGGGGCGAACTGCGGCGCATTCTTGTCGCCCTGCTCCACGCCCTGCGCGCAGGCACCTGTCGCCAGAAACGCTGTTATCACCGAGGAAATCATCACTCGCATCGCCATACCTCCCATGTGTGTCGCACGAAAAGATGGCGCAAAAGGGTGCCGCGTCCAGTCCGCAGCACCCGGACCGGTCAGATCCCGCGCACGGTCAGACCTTTGTAGATCTGCGCGATGCGCTCGACCGCCTGCTCCGGCGCCATCTCCTCGCTCTCGCCCGTGCGGCGCGAGGTCAGCTCGACCACACCGTTCTTCAAGCCACGCGGTCCCACGGTGATCCGCCAGGGCAGACCGATCAGGTCCATGGTGGCAAATTTGCCCCCTGCCCGCTCGTTCGTATCATCGTACAGCGGCTCCAGCCCCAGTGCCACAAGGCTGTCATAGAGCGCCTCACAGGCGGCATCGGCCTCCGCATCGCCCTGCTTGAGGTTCACGATCCCGCAATGGAACGGCGTCACACCTTCAGGCCAGATGATGCCCTTATCGTCATGGCTCGCCTCGATGATCGCGCCCAGAAGGCGGCTCACGCCGATGCCGTGGCTGCCCATGTGCACAGGCACAACCTTGCCATCCGGTCCCTGCACGGTGGCACCCATAGCCTCGGAATACTTGGTGCCGAAGTAGAAGATCTGCCCCACCTCGATACCCCGCGCGGTGCGGCGACGTTCCTCGGGGACCTGCTCAAACAACGCGGGATCGTGGGTCTCGTCGGTGCGCGCGTATTTGCTGGTGAATTCCTCCAGCACGGCGGCACAGGCCTCGTGGCTGTCATAGTCAATCGCGCGGTCGCCAAAGCGCAGATCGGTCACAGCGCTGTCGTAGAACACCTCCGACTCGCCCGTGTCCGCCAGCACCAGAAACTCATGCGTGTCGTCGCCGCCGATCGGCCCAGAGTCCGCCCGCATCGGGATCGCCTGCAAGCCCATCCGCTCGTAGGTCTTGAGATAGCTGACCAGATGCCGATTATAGGCGTGCAGCGCGTCTTCTTTCGTCAGGTCGAAGTTGTACCCGTCTTTCATGAAGAACTCACGCCCCCGCATCACCCCGAAACGCGGCCGCATCTCGTCGCGGAATTTCCACTGGATATGATAGAGCGTCAGCGGCAGGTCCTTGTAGCTGCCCACATGACTGCGGAAAATATCCGTAATCATCTCCTCGTTGGTCGGGCCATAGAGCATCTCGCGATCCTGACGGTCCTTGAAGCGCAGCATCTCGGGACCGTAGGCATCAAAACGCCCGGATTCCTTCCACAGGTCCGCCGACTGCAGTGTCGGCATCAACATCGGCACATGGCCCGCGCGGATCTGCTCCTCGTGGACAATGTTCTCCAGCTTGCGCAACACCTTGAAGCCCAGCGGCAACCACGAATAGATCCCCGCCGCGTTCTGCTTGATCATGCCCGCACGCAGCATGTAGCGGTGGCTGACAATCTGCGCTTCCGCAGGGGTTTCCTTCAACACAGGCAGGAAATAACGGCTCAAACGCATCACGGCGCTCCTCAATCAATTTCCCCGTTTGCCTATGCCAAACCCGCATCCGACACAATCACCAACACTCCGCTATTTCTGCTGGCCTAAATTATGGCGCGCAGCACGAGGGGCCGACCCCTCGCTATGGCAGCGCCGTCAGCCAGCCTTGACCGCCCGCTGTGCAAGGCTCAACGCGACCTGCACCGCCTTGCCCATATCCTGCACCGAGATCCACTCCAGCGGTCCGTGGATCTCTTGCATGCCGGTGAAAATGTTGGGGCACGGCAATCCCATTTCCGTCAGCCGCGAGCCATCGGTGCCGCCCCGGATCGGCACAGACACAGGCTCTAGCCCCGCATCGCGCACCGCCGCATGGGCCAGATGCACCGGCGTCATATCCTCTTCCAGCCAATATCGCATGTTGCGATATTGCGGTGTGATCTCGCAGGTGATTTCCGCACGCGGCTCGGTCAGGGCTATGGCTTCGCAAACGCCTTTCAGGATCGCGCCTTTTTGCGCCAGCCCCTCGCGCTCGAAATCGCGGATAATGAACCCGATCCGCACCTGCGCCGCATCGCCCGAAATATCGGTGGCGTGAATGAACCCCTCCGCGCCGCTGGTTGTCTCGGGGGTCATGGTGGCCTGCGGCAGCGTCTCGATGATCCTCGCTGCCAGATGCATGGCATTGACCAGCTTGTCCTTGGCCCAACCGGGATGGATCGACACGCCGGTGACGGTCACAATGCCACGGTCAGCCGAAAACGTCTCGTGCTCCACCTCCCCGGGTTTGGAGCCGTCGAAGGTATAGGCGAAATCGCAGGCCATGTCGGCGGGCAGACGCGGGTCCACGCCGCGCCCGATCTCCTCGTCGGGGGTGAAGGCCAGCCGGATCTCGCCGTGAGGAATATCGGGGTGGGTCAGCAGATGGCGCGCCGCCGTCATGATGATCGCCACACCCGCCTTGTCATCGCCACCCAGCAGAGTCGTCCCTGATGCCGTAATCAGATCATGCCCCACACAGGCCGCCAGATGCGGCGAGATATCGGGACCAAGCCTGCGCTGCGGCGCATCGGGAAAGGTGATGTCCCCGCCGTTATAGCCCGAAATCACACGCGGCTTTACGCCGGTTGCGTTGAACTGGGGCGCCGTGTCCACATGGGCGCACAGACCCATCACTGGCCCGTCCGTGTTGCCCGGCACCGTGGCCAGCACCACACCATAATCGGTCAGCCGTACATCGCGCGCACCCATCTCTTCCAACTCTGCCACCAGCAGACGGCTCAGATCCAGCTGGCAGCCGGTGGAGGGCTGGCTGGGACTGTTCTCGTCCGACTGGGTGTCGATGGCCGCGTAGCGCACAAGGCGGTCTTGCAGTTCGGAATCGTGGGGTGTGCGCATGGGGTCTCTCCGGGAAATGAATACCGCCCAAGGTGCCGCCTGCGCCTGCAGTGTCAAGCGGTCTCATCGCGCCTAAATCATCGCCGCACCCTTGAAAACGGGGCAGCCATGGGCGATGTGTGACATAACAATCAGGAGAGACCGATGGCCCTGCCGATCAAAGACCAGCTCAAGTATTGGGGCGTCGCAGCCGTGATCATTCTTGTCGCACTCTGGTTCATGGGCGATGTCCTTCTGCCTTTCGTGCTGGGCAGCGCCATTGCCTACTTCCTGGACCCCATCGCCGACAAACTGGAGCGTCTGGGTTTCAGCCGTGCGATGGCCACAGCCGCAATCACGGTCGTAGCCATCCTGATCTTTGTCATCATGGCCCTTCTGGTGATCCCTACGCTGGTATCGCAGGCCATCAACCTGTTTGAAATCGCCCCCGATCTCACCAAGCGCCTCAGCGCCTTCCTGACCGAGCGTTTCCCCTCGATCCTTGAAGACGGCTCGACGCTGCGCACCTCCATCACCTCGCTTGGCACCGTGGTGCAGGAACGCGGCGGCGAGCTGTTGAACACGGCGCTCAGCTCCGCTGCGGGGATCATCAACATCATCATGCTTTTTGTGATCGTGCCGGTTGTTGCGGTCTACATGCTGCTGGACTGGGACCGTATGATTGCCCACGTCGACGGGCTTTTGCCGCGCGACCATGCACATGTTGTCCGCCGTCTGGCGCGCGACATTGACCGCACACTTGCCTCCTTCATTCGCGGCATGGGCACGGTGTGTCTGATCCTCGGCACCTACTACGCGATTGCGCTGATGCTCGTGGGGCTGCAATTCGGACTGGTAGTGGGGTTCATCGCCGGTCTGGTCACTTTCATCCCCTACCTCGGCGCGCTCATTGGCGGAGCGCTGGCACTTGGGCTTGCGCTGTTCCAGTTCTGGGGCGATTGGCTCAGCATCGGGCTTGTCGCCGGTATCTTCGTTCTGGGTCAGGTGATCGAAGGCAATGTTCTCACGCCCAAGCTGGTGGGCAACTCCGTCGGACTGCACCCTGTCTGGCTGATACTCGCGCTGTCTGTTTTCGGGACACTCTTTGGCTTTGTGGGGATGCTGGTGGCGGTGCCTGTAGCAGCGGCATTGGGCGTCATCGCGCGCTTCGGGGTCGAGCAGTACCAGCAGAGCCTGCTTTACCGCGGTACGGAACAGCCGCACCTCACCGTCGACCAAGCCGACCTGTAAGATGGCCACGCAACTGGGACTTGATCTGCCGATACGCACCGCGCGGGGACGGGATGATTTCCTCGTCGCGCCCTCCAACGCGATGGCAGTGGCGATGATTGAAAACTGGCGCAACTGGACAAGCGCCAAGATGGTGTTGACCGGGCCTCAAGGGGCCGGCAAGACCCACCTGACCCACGTCTGGGCCGATGCGGCAGGCGCGGAAATCATTGCGGCACGGGATCTCGCCACTGCCGATGTCCCCGCCCTCGCCCGCGCCAGTGTCGCCGTGGAGGACGTGCCGCAGATCGCAGGCGATGCGGAAGGACAGACTGCCCTGTTCCACCTGCACAATCTGGTGCTGGCAGATGGCCACTCCCTGCTGCTCACCGGCACGGGCGCGGTTGCGCATTGGGGCATCACCCTGCCCGATCTGGACAGCCGCCTGCGCGGCACATTGGAGGCCGCCATCGACGCGCCCGACGATGCGCTGCTGTCTGCGGTGCTGGTGAAACTGCTGGCCGATCGGCAACTGATGCCGCCGCCCGACCTCATCCCCTATCTGCTCGCGCGCATGGACCGCTCCTTTGCCGAGGCCAACCGGATCGTCGATCTGCTGGACCGCACCAGCCTTGCGCGCAAACGCCCCGTCACGCGTGCGCTGGCCGCAGTTGTGCTGGACAATCACGGGGCGGACGCGCGATAGTCGTTTACGCGCCTTTGTCTTATTTTCGTTACATATTTGCCGGATAAGCACGCCCATGTCTGACGCCGATTTCCTCACCGCCCCTTTTGATGCCCCCGTCGATCTGCCGGATCTGGACCTGACGGGCCCTGCCCGTTTCCAGAACCGTGAACTCAGCTGGCTGGGCTTCAACTGGCGCGTGCTGGAAGAGGCCGAGAATCCCCGCGTACCGCTGCTGGAACGGTTGCGTTTCTTGTCGATCTCGGCCGGAAATCTGGATGAATTCTACACTGTGCGCGTCGCGGGCCTGCGCGAGCTGGCGCAGGCGGGCAACACCACCCCAGCCGCCGATGGCCTCACCCCTGCCGAACAGCTGGTGCTGATCAACGAGAACGCCCGCGCGCTGATGCTACGCCAACAGGGCGTGCTGGTGGAGCTTCTGGCGCTCATGGACGCGCAGAACATCATGCTCGAAGGTCTGAGCGATCTCAGCCCCGAGGACCTCACAGCGCTGGACGAGACATTCCTGACACAGGTGTTTGCCGTGCTGTCGCCACTGGCCATCGACCCCGCACATCCTTTCCCGTTCCTACCTAACACCGGCTTTGCGCTGGCGCTGCAACTGGAACGCACGCGGGACAAGAAACCCTTGCAGGCCTTGCTGCCGATCCCCGCCCAGATTGACCGCTTCGTGTCGCTGCCCGCCCCCGAAGGGTGCAAGCGCTATCTGGCGCTGGAAGACCTGCTGGTTCTGAAAATCCCAGACCTCTTCCCCGGATACAAGCTCAAGGCACATTTCAAATTCCGCATCCTGCGCGACAGTGATCTGGAAGTGGAGGACGAGGCCGAAGATCTGGTGCGCGAATTCGAGGTCGCGCTGAAACGTCGCCGCCGTGGCGAAGTCGTGCGCATGACCCATTCCGCAGGTGCCCCCGCCAAACTGCTTGCCACCATCATGGACGAGCTGGGCGCAAAACCGCAGGACGTGATCGAGATCGACGGCATGATCGGCATTGACGATCTGGTAGAGCTGGTGAGCGATGACCGCACCGATCTGCTCTGGCCCATATTTACACCCCGCATCCCCGAACGCGTCACCGACCACGACGGCGATATGTTCAAGGCCATCCGTTCCAAGGACATGCTGCTGCATCACCCCTATGAGACTTTCGATATGGTCGTGCGCTTTCTGCAACAGGCCGCGCGTGATCCGTCGGTGGTGGCGATCAAGCAAACGCTCTACCGCACCTCGCGCGACAGCCCCATCGTCGAGGCGCTCTGCGAGGCGGCCGAGGACGGCAAATCCGTCACCGCACTGGTCGAGCTGAAGGCCCGCTTTGACGAGGCTGCCAACATCCGCCAGTCCCGCAGGCTGGAGCGTGCAGGCGCCCATGTGGTCTACGGGTTTCTGGATCTGAAAACCCACGCCAAGATCTCATCCGTTGTCCGGCGCGAAGGGAACGAGCTGGTCACCTACACCCATTTCGGCACCGGCAACTACCACCCCATCACTGCGCGCATCTACACCGACCTGTCGCTGTTCACCTGCGACCGCAAGCTGGGCCGCGACGCCACCAAGGTTTTCAACTTCCTGTCGGGCTACGCGCAGCCCGCCCATCTGGACAATCTGGCAATCTCGCCCACCACCCTCAAGCCCCGCCTGCTGGAGATGATCGCCGCCGAGGCAGAGCACGCCCGCGCGGGCAAGCCGGCAGAGATCTGGGCCAAGATGAACAGCATTGTGGACGATGAAGTCATTGACGCGCTATACGCAGCGTCCAACGCTGGTGTGCAGATCAGCCTCATCGTGCGTGGCATCTGCGCGCTGCGGCCCGGTATCAAGGGCCTGTCCGAAAACATCCGCGTCAAATCCATCGTGGGCCGGTTTCTGGAGCACAGCCGCATCGTATGCTTCGGCAACGGCTACGGCCTGCCCCACAAAAAGGCGCGCGTGTTCATGTCCTCGGCAGATTGGATGGGCCGCAACCTCAACCGCCGGGTCGAGACGCTGGTAGAGATCGAAAACCCCACCGTTCAGGCACAGATCACCAGCCAGATTATGGCAGCCAACCTTGCCGACATCGCGCAAAGCTGGGTCATGGCCCCCGATGGCCGCTTCACCCGGCCCGAACTGCCCGAAGGCCAGTTTGCCTTTAGCTGCCACCGCTTCTTTATGGAAAACCCCTCGCTTTCGGGGCGCGGGTCTGCGGGCGCCTCGGACGTCCCCAAACTCACCCACACCGAGGATTGAGGCAAAGGCACGCTACCGCTTGCACCCTTTTCCTCACGCCAATCCAAAGACCTTGCACGCGCCATCTTTGGCGTTCGTCCCCATTGACCCCGCAGCCCACATGGGCCACCGTTCCCAAAACCTGCCGGAGCCTGCATGAGCGACACACCCCCGACCCCCTCCAGATCCAACACCGGAGTACCCGAAACCGGCGTGGCCGATCTGGGCCTGTTTGGCAAACCCCTGTTCCAGGATCCAGGCGCCCGGGCGCTGCGGCGCGTGGGCGTGGTTGATGTCGGATCGAACTCGGTGCGGATGGTGGTGTTTGACGGTGCAGCCCGCAGCCCTGCGTATTTCTATAACGAAAAGATCATGTGTGCGCTGGGGGCCGGCATGGCCGACACAGGCCACTTGTCCCCCGAAGGCCGCGTGCGGGCACTTTCGGCAATGCGACGGTTCTCCAAACTCGCCGAAGGGATGGGACTGACAGAGCTGACCGCCGTGGCAACCGCCGCCGTGCGTGACGCGACCGACGGGCGCGACTTTTGCGAGGAAGTCCGCGCCCAGACCGGCATCAAGATCTGGGTCATCGACGGCGAGGAAGAGGCGCGGCTCTCTGCCCAAGGTGTCTTGCTGGGTTGGCCAGGCGCATTCGGTCTGGTCTGCGACATCGGCGGCTCTTCGATGGAGTTGGCGGAAATTTCCGGCGGGCGGGTTGGAAGACGGGTCAGTTCTTCGCTCGGGCCCCTGAAGCTGCGCGATATCAAGGGTGGCGCCAAGGCCCGTAACGCGCACATTAAAGAAGTCATGGCAGGATTGGCCGAAAAGATGGGCAGCCAGCGTGATCGGCTTTTCCTTGTCGGAGGTTCATGGCGAGCGATTGCGCGAATTGACATGATCCGGCGCGGCTATCCGCTGCATGTGCTGCATGAATACCGCATGACACGCCAGTCTGTACGCGACACCGTGGAATTCATTCGCACCTCCGACATGGAAACCCTGCGGATTGAGGCCGGGGTCTCGTCTGCGCGTGCGGTTCTGGTGCCTTATGCCTGCGAAGTGCTCGCAAGGCTGGTCAAGACCTTCAAACCCAAAGATATCGCAATCTCCAGCTATGGCATCCGCGAAGGCATGCTCTATGAGCAGATGCCCCAGCGCTTGCGCGACCGCGATCCGCTGATCGAGGCCTG
>TARA_R110002020_G_scaffold184517_1_pt1 | contig 31334 bp, 24 predicted proteins | sample TARA_R110002020 | Tara Oceans TARA_R110002020 (sample SAMEA4396489) | marine metagenome | biome: Westerlies Biome; feature: [MES] marine water layer (ENVO:01000295) within the mesopelagic zone...; material: water (ENVO:00002006), including particulate matter (ENVO:01000060) such...
AGTCATTATTACCCAAGCAAATATTTCTAGCCCTCTATTTTCTTGGCAGTATTTCAGATTCTTTATCAATTCCTCACGATACAAATCTCGCGTGAACACATCTACCCACTGGTGTACCGTAAAAGTCACAAAATGTACTGCCCCTTGATCTTTAACTACGAATCCAAATGACATATTGGAGAAAAAGTAAAACTCTAATTTAAGGAAATAGCGTGTTAGTTATTGGTTTTTATAACGGATTAAAAATCCTACAAAATTGATTCGAGATTACAAATCTCGAATAGCAAAGACTCAAAAATCTTAATGATTCACTCAGGAGGTCTGCAGGGAAATGTGGGTTTTACCGAAAGGACCGAAATTAACCTCCCGAGTCCTTCAGCGTGAAATAATCCTCTGATTCCTGCGGATGGATTTGAAGCACATTGGCCAATACCAGACGCACCAGGGTTTTGGAAGCCAGAAACTTTGGCAGATTCGCCAACTTGGCAAATTCCTTCAGGGTTATTTTCTCTGATTCTCCTAGAGCCTTCATCAAAATTTCCTCCTTACTCCCATAAGTAAAAACCATATCTCTTGGGTTTTTACCTCTCCTCAAAATCTCCCACACTTCCCTACTAGCCTGCACTGACCGATCTGCAACGCGAATAAAAGCTTGTTTTCTGTCTTTTTCTTTTAAATAGTGGGGGCGGTTAGGACTTACAGGAACTTTAAAAACAGCTATGCCTTTTTTCTCATTGAGTTTCAAAGAATACAGCTCATATGCCAGAGCTGGAAAAATAAGTTCCTTGATCGCCTTTTCCATTACAAAAATTTCCTCTTCTATATAGCGCTGTCCGCTCACTGTACCGTCGTCATCTACCCCAATCAATAAATCACCACCAGAAGTATTTGCAAAGGCAATTAGCTCCCGGACAATCTTTTCAGGATAAGTCGCTTTCTTTTTAAATTCTATCCTTTGCCCCTCGCCTTTTGCAGCGAGCAACTTCACCTCTTGAAGCGTCATTATTTATAGATTTTTACGGAGACATTCATGATTTAAATTTCATCAAAAGGATTGTCCGTTTCAAGTTGTCCTTTTAGCTAGCAATGCCGAATACTGTTTTTCACTGCGAGCCTTTTCACTCTAAGCATCCCGTAGATACAAGATCGAGGTCAGCTATTTTTACAATCGAAAGAAGGGCTTCGAATTCGCTCAGCCTGACATCCACTTTCTTTAGCCTGCCAGCGACTTTGGTGAAGGCCTATAAAGAACTGCGCACTCTGCGAAAACCTCTGTACTTTCTGCGGTTATATAAAACTATTTACTTACTCCTCGATTCAATTGTTCCAATCTGGATTTTTGGGATTGCCATTCATCACGAAGTCGGGCAGCTTCCATGAAGTTCAATTCCTTAGCCGCTTTCTCCATCAGCTTCTGCGTCTGCGCGATCAGTTTCTCCAACTTATCTTTACTCAAGTACTGAACCACAGGATCTGCAGCCATGCTTTCTTCACCCGGCATTGGTTCGGCATAGAACTTGGCATTTTTCTTAGAGTCAGCTACTTTGGTTTGTCCCATGATTTTGTCATGCGACTTCAAAATCGTGGTAGGTGTAATGCCATGCTCTTCATTGTATGCAATCTGTAAGGCACGTCTTCGCTTCGTTTCATCGATTGCCAACTGCATGGAATGGGTGATTTTATCGGCGTACATAATTACTCGACCTTCTGAATTTCTCGCAGCTCGACCAATAGTCTGAACCAAACTTCGCTCATTTCTCAAGAAACCTTCCTTATCAGCATCCAGAATCGCTACCAAAGAAACTTCTGGTAAATCCAATCCCTCTCTAAGCAAATTCACCCCAACGAGCACATCGAAAATCCCCAGGCGCAACTCTCTCAAGATCTCAACACGATCTAAGGTTTTCACCTCCGAGTGAATATAGCGGGACTTCACCCCTGCCCTTTCTAGGAATTTCTGAAGCTCTTCAGCCATTCTTTTGGTGAGGGTAGTCACCAACGTTCTAGCGCCACTTTTTATCGTCTGATCTATTTCCTCCAGCAAATCATCTATTTGATTTTGACTTGGTCTCACCTCTATCGTAGGATCCAAAAGCCCGGTAGGACGAATGATCTGCTCTACGACTACTCCCTCAGTCAAAGACAGCTCATAATCAGCCGGTGTAGCTGAAACATAAACCACCTGATTCGTGAGATCCTGAAACTCTTCAAATTTCAAAGGACGGTTATCCAAAGCTGAAGGCAAACGAAAACCAAAATCCACCAAATTGATCTTTCGGGATCTATCTCCACCCCACATCGCCCGCACCTGAGGCAGCGTCACATGGCTTTCATCTACGACAAGCAGAAAATCATCCGGAAAATAATCCAACAGACAGAAAGGTCTTGCTCCCGGAGCCCGTCTATCAAAATACCTGGAATAGTTCTCCACCCCTGAACAGTAACCTAGCTCTCTCATCATCTCCAAATCGAACTCAGTTCGCTCCTGAAGGCGCTTTGCCTCGGCAAATCTTCCTTCCCTTTCAAAGAAATTTACCTGATCCACCATGTCATGTTGTATCTCATGAATGGCCGTTTGCAAGGTATCCTTTCCAGTTACGAAGAGATTGGCTGGAAAGATAGAGATGATCTTTTCATCATTGAGCTTTTTCCCCGTAGCAGGATCAAAGCGCTGAATAGCTTCAATTTCGTCACCCCAAAAGAAAATTCTGTAACCCCAATCCGCATAGGCCACGAAAATATCCACCGTGTCTCCTTTCACTCTGAAAGTACCATGGGTCAACTCATGCTGAGTTCTACTATAAAGTATATCCACCAGCTTGAACAGCAACTGATTTCGCGGAATTCTATCTCCTTCCTGAAGCTTAATGACATTTTTCCCAAACTCATCAGGATTTCCAATACCATAGATACAGGACACAGATGCTACCACGATCACATCCCTTCGGCCTGTCAGCAATGCTGAAGATGCACTCAGTCGTAATTTTTCTATCTCCTCATTGATCGAAAGATCCTTTTCTATGTAAGTGCCTGAAGTAGGAATAAAAGCTTCTGGCTGATAATAGTCGTAGTATGAAATGAAATATTCTACTGCATTTTCCGGGAAAAATTGCTTGAACTCCCCGTACAACTGCGCCGCCAAAGTCTTATTATGGCTGAGCACCAGTGTTGGCTTTTGGGTCTGCTGAATCAGATTGGCTACTGTAAAAGTCTTGCCAGAGCCTGTCACGCCAAGGAGAACTTGAGCTTGATCGCCGTTATTCACCCCCTCCGTTAGCTGCTTAATCGCATTAGGCTGATCGCCGGTAGGTTGATAATCTGAGGTAAGTTTGAATTCCATAAGCTTCGTCCGAAAATACCCAACACCAATCCCCTATGCAAAAGTTTAATTAGGAAAGAATTTGTAGAGGAAGGTTAAATCTGGTCTTCACTACAGTTGGCCTTTTCAAAAACACAAAAAAAGCAAATTAATATAGAATGATGAAGGTTGAATAAGGAAGTCTCCGATCCGAAAACTTACACCACCCTCTTGAACTTCCCGATATTATAATACAGATAATTCGTTCTCAGAATCAGTACCAACAGCAAAGGAATCAAGCTAGGGTGGAAAGATTGCCAACCCAAAATCCAGAATACCACTGCCGCATCTGCCATTATCAACGCGAAAAGCAGGTATTTTAAAACCCAAGGTTTTATGGTTTCTCTCAGCAAAACAATCGCCAAAACCAAGTGACCAGGGAAAGCCCAGAGCATATTCCAATTGTATTTAGTGGACGGGATTTCGGAACCTATCCAAAGTAAGGAAATCACCAAACCGATTATTCCGAGTATTCCGAAGAATGCTACATCAAAGCCGACAAACAGTCTTCTCTTTTTAAAACCAATAAACGTGACACCAGTAAAGATGATCGCTACCACCCAGAAAATCCAGTAAGGATTGATTGCTCCAAACGCACCGGCAGGTTTCTCAAAGTCCAAAATAGTCCTGCTTTGTGCTACTAACGGACGAGATGGACCATCTCCTTGAATCTCAGCACGTGAAAAAGCCCCTTCCACATACTTAGGCAGAAACTGTTCTTCCAGAGGTGTTGCATCCCGATCCAATCGCGAACCCAGCGCCAAATCAATCCCCAGATCTGACCAAGTCATGTAATAAACCATCTCATCTATGAGATCCCGAAAGGTCAGATCCACAGGTTCTCGCACATCGTCATGCCAGATCAACTGATCTCCCAGCACATTACTAATCGCGTCACGTACCCGCGTAGCACAATTATCAAAGAAAAAGTCGTAGCGATACGCACGATTCTCGGGAAGGTAGTTGGTCTCTAGGAACTGGATCAGATCAAGTTTCTGCTGCTCATTGAGGTCCAGAACCTGCTCCCGCACAGCCCGCTGAAAGTAATCGTACTCCGCAATAAAGCGGTCAAAAGTGGATACAGACAGGTAGTAATCCAATCTACCACCAGCAAAGTTCAGGACAAAATTCGGCGCACCAAAGTCAAAGGTCCCGTAATTATACACCACATCCCTTCCTGTACTCAGCTCCAGCACCCGGATCCCACTATGCCCAAAAGAACTGTAGATCTCCTCTCCCGGATCGCAGGTGAGCAGGCTGATTTGGTATTGCTGGGCCTGAACAGAAGCTAACACACTGAAAGTCAGTAAAAAAAATAAACTATATAGTACTTTTTTAAAATTCATTTCACTAAATTAATAGACGTTTTTTTCATAATACTTTTTTCAATGAAAACACGGGGCAAAACGTTGGCCTGTAAGGCACTTTTTCAATGCCGAATATACCTCATATTCTCGGCAGTTGCATTTCATTGTCTTTACATAAACGTTGTCCTATCCCAAGAAATTGGCGCTTTTCGGACTGTTGCTTCAGGGAATTTTGGGAATATCTCCATTTGGGAAATTTATAATGGTACTATTTGGGTGCCAGCATCTACTAAGCCAAGTCAGGCAAATGATATTTATATAGATCAAAGTTACCTTTTGACTTTAACAGGGAATGAGGAAGTGAAGAGTTTGTTAATCAATGCGGAAACAGGCGCAAATCAAAAATTAAATTTGAATGGAAATAATTTAAATATTTATGGAACATTACAGGCTTTCTCTGGAGCTGCACCAGGAGTGCCATCAGGTTCTTGGAATAGCCAAAACTGGATAGGAAATTCTATTGTAAGTACTCTGACATTTAAGGGTACTTCAAGAATCATTATTCCTAAAAATGCTTGGAGTGGCTTTACAACTCAAAGTAGATATACTGTAATTTTCGATCCTAGTTTAGGCAATACATTAACAATTGAAGAACCATTTAAAGCAGTAAAATTTATAATTCGAACTGGAACCTTACTTCAAAAACTAGACACATCAGTTTCTCCAAATTTTTGTGCTTCACTTTCATTCAATACCGAAACTACATTCTATCCTTCAGGCGCTTTTGGGGATTTTATTATTGAAAATGGTGCTACATTCATTTCAGAATGCAGTGACAAAATAATTGCTAGGTCAATATCAGGATCAGTAAGTGCGAACCTATTTGACCTCCAATCAGGAGGAGAACTTCTTCTGCTAGGTAGCTCTCCCCAAATTGAAACCGCAAACTTCCAATTAAATGGAAAAGTCACATTCCGTAAAACTTCGGGTACGCAAAGCTTTCTTTCCAAATCTTACCCAACTTCTGCTTCGCCTTTGACCTTCCATGACCTCGAGATTCAAGGATCACAAAACGTCACCTTGCCGCCTACTCTATCTGTAACTGGGAATATGTCTAAAGTAGGGGCAGGTTCATTTCTAACTAATAGCAGCCACATTACTTTCACAGGAAATCATGATCAAACAATTTCAGGTTTTCCACTGTCACCTATGGACTTGACAGTCAATAAATCTGACGGAAAAGTTATCCTTGAACAAAGCCTTTCTGTTTTAAGAAATCTCACCATGCTCAGCGGAAAGTTGGACTTTCAAAACAACCATTTGGCAGTCAATTCTTCTGGACTTGGTGCTTATTATTACGCTGGCGGCTCATGGGAGAATCTATCTAAATTCACCTATGCCAATACTCCGACAATTCTGTCTACTACTAACTCCACTTTCCCGTTTGGAGATCGATACCATGGCGGCATCCGAAAAGTACAAATGCTCGGAATTCACGATGGAGGAAATTTAACTATAGACTATACAGAATATAAAGGGGCAGATTTCAACCCAGGTTTTAATGACACGGGAGGAATCCCTATTCTTTATCGATTATTCAGCTATTTCAATTTTTCTGGCCTAAACCCTTCATCCAATCCTTTGGAATTGAGAATCTCAGCTGATAAACTAATCGTGGACGAACCTGAAGATCTTCGGTTGGTATGCACTGGGTATGCTGCCCCAGGGAATCATATTGAAAGCTTAGATGAAGTGAATCTCTGGGCAATCAGAAGTCTGACCTTTAATGATCTTCCCGCCAAAAACTTTACCATAGGAAGTTTCCGAACCTTGAGTATACTCCCTGTCACTTGGCTTTCAGTTTCAGCTGAAATCAAAAACAAGCTAAAGAAGGTTTCATGGTCGGTCGCTCAGGAAAAAGACAATGAAAAGTTTGAGATCTATCACTCTATAGATCCTCTGGAAGAATGGACCAAAATCGGAGAGGTCTTCAGTAAAGGTGACTCAGGCTATCCAGTTTCTTATGCTTTTATGGATAAGGCTTTGACAAATGATAATCCTTCCTATTACCAAATCCGGCAGGTTGACTTTGGAGGAAAATGGTCTTGGAGTCAGGTAGTGCGACTTGAAAACTCCTCAGCACTTCCGACTGATAAACTTTCTATTTATCCCAATCCTCATTTTCAAGGCAAAATTGGTATTGACCTACCTAACAGCTTCAATTCTGAAAGCGTACAGGTGTTGATTTTCTCGGCACAAGGAAATATGATTTCTTCTTTTAGCTTTCACGAAGTTGGATTATCTGATAAACTGGAAGGTTTGAAACCAGGTTTATATCTTATTTCTTTTTCAAATTCAGAAACTACTCTTCGAACCAGATGGATCAAAAGGTAGTCTAATTAAGATTTCAGCCTAGTACATTACGTCAAACGTTTGGTCAGACCACTGTGAATGGGGTCTACTATTGAATACTTCACACCTTCCTTTTACCAACAATCTCCGATAGCAAAGCCCTAATTCGCCGATGTTTTTTATCTTAGCCAGCTAAACCCAACCTATTCCTATGACCATTCTTCTTGTTTTGATTAGCATTGCGATCCTAGTGCTGCTGATTGTATGGGCTAAGCTCAATCCTTTTTTAGCATTTCTGATTTCATCCATCTCTGCAGGTTTTCTTCTCGGGCTTCCTGCCAATGAGATCGCAGGCTCCGTTCAGCGAGGAATGGGGGTGTTACTCGGAGACTTAGTCATCGTGATCGTGATGGGGGCAATGCTCGGAAAACTTGTCGCCGAATCTGGTGCTGCCCAACGGATCGCAGGTTTCCTCATGAAGATCTTTGGACAAAAGCACATCACCTGGGCCATGTCCATCACGGGCTTAGTAGTTGGGATCCCATTATTTTACAATGTGGGTTTTGTTCTCTTAGTCCCATTAGCTTTCACCGTAGCATATCAATATAAAATCTCAGCAGTCTATGTGGGAATCCCGCTTTTGGCTGCACTTTCGGTTACCCATGGCTTTTTACCGCCACACCCCTCTCCTGCTGCCTTGGTAGCACAGTTTGATGCCAATATGGGATTGACTCTTTTCTATGGCTTTTTGATCGCAATTCCGACCATTGCACTGGCAGGGCCGATTTTCGCTAAGACACTGAAAAACATGAAAGCAGAGCCACTGAAGACTTTTCAGGCAGAAACCAAACCTGAATCCGAACTTCCATCTGCTGCCAATAGCTTTTTCACGGCATTGCTGCCAGTGGTATTGCTGGTAAGTACCACCGCGCTTAATTTGAATATTTCCGAAGCGAGCCCACTGGCTCCGATCATTGCCTTTGTGGCAGATCCAGGGATCGTCATGCTGATCTCAGTGCTGATTGCCACCTATACTTTAGGGTTAAGCCGCAAGTTTTCCATGAAGCAGATCATGGATCTCTATACGGTAGCGACCAAAGACATAGCAATGATTTTACTAATCGTAGCTGGTGCTGGTGCGCTGAAGCAAATATTCACAGACACAGGCGTGAGCTTGGTGATCGCTGAAGGCTTGCAAACCTGGGACATTCATCCACTTATCTTGGCGTGGATTATTACTGCAATTATACGGGTTTGCGTAGGTTCGGCGACAGTTGCAGGACTTACCACTGCTGGCATTATCGCCCCACTTGTAGTCACTATGAACGTGGATCCCAATCTCTTGGTACTTTCCATCGGAGCAGGAAGTTTGATGTTCTCGCATTTCAATGATGCCGGATTCTGGATGTACAAGGAATTCTTCAATGTCAGTATCAAGGACACCATCAAATCTTGGTCACTCATGGAAACTATCGTGGCTGTAGCTGGCCTAGCTGGCGTTTTGATCTTGGACATTTTTGTATAGCTAAAAGTCACGAATAGTGTGTTCTGTGACACAGACCACGGCCTAGGCATAACAACCTCGCAGATTTATTTCTCCATTTTAAACACTGAAAAACTTTAGAAAACTATGGAATCTCCAGAAAGTAATTTCACCAAACTTGCCCTTTCACTTCCTCCTGCACCAAAGCCTCTTGGTGTTTATAAGCCTTGCCTGATAGATGGAAAATACCTGTATCTCTCGGGCCATGGCACCGTGCAGGATGATGGAAGTCTAATCATCGGAAGAATAGGTGATGACATGGATATTGAAGCTGGTAAACTAGCTGCGAGACAAGTGGGGCTTGCGATGCTCTCAACGATTAAGGCAAATCTTGGGTCTCTCAATCGAGTAAAGCGAGTAATCAAGGTGCTAGGAATGGTAAATTGTGTTTCTACTTTCGAAAAACATCCTTACATCATCAATGGGTGCAGCGAACTTTTTGCTCAAGTATGGGGGGAGGAAAATGGGATTGGCGTAAGATCAGCAGTGGGAATGGGCACCTTGCCAGATAACATTCCAGTGGAAGTGGAAGCAATGTTTGAGCTTCACGAAGGCGCTTAGAAATAATAACTAAGTGGCCTATGCGGATACGACCTCGGTAAGAGCTACTAAATTAAGCGAAGTAGTACGATGCAAAAATTTGTACCCTTTGTTACTTTGTGGTAAAAGATCACACCACAAAGCAACAAAGGGAGCAAGAGACAACTGAGGTATGGTTGGAAAAGTGGAATGTGGAAGACACCTAACACTACCGGAAAAATTACGGCTCAACAAGTGCTTTATAGGAATCAAAAACACTCATAACGTCCCTCACGTAATTGACAGCCAAATGCCCTTTGGCAAAACCACTTTTGACAATTGGATCCCGGTAATAATCAGGATCACTTTTTAGCTCCAAGAACTCAGAAACTGAAGACCAAGCTTGGGTATTTTTCCCATATTTCAAAGTAAGCCTCCAGGCATCCTCCACATGTCCGTGACCAATATTATAGGATGCTAAGACGAATTTTAACCGCTCAGAAGTATCAGGAACTCGCTCCATCCAAAATTTATCCAGATATCTCAAATAACGAACTCCTCCCATCAAGGACTCCGAAGGATCATTGGGGTTTTGAACCCCAAAGCGTTCCAAAGTGACAGGCATTAATTGGAGTAAACCTTTTGCGCCAGCGTAGGAGGTAGCTACTGTATCAAATCTTGATTCCTTGTAGACCAAAGAAGCCAATAGCCTCCAGTCCCAACCTAACTGCTCTGCTCCATCTTTAATGATATCATCGTATACTGAAATCTGATTTCCCGCCAGGGAAGAAAATGGACTATTGCTTCTGAAGTAACTATTCTTCGAATTAAGGAAATACTTCGCATACAAATCCGGAATAAAGCGCTTTTGCTTGTCCTCAAGCCAAGTATTCAAGGAAGACAATAGCTTAGGTGAATTGTCACGAACTACCCAGGAAACATCCCCTTCTTTCTGAACTTTCCATGAAATATCCAGCCCACCATAGTAAGTAGCATTTGCTTGCGCAATATTCTGATCCGCTATAGTCCACTTAATTTTCCCTTCTGCTACCTGATCAATCAAAGTCTCCTCGTGATCCGGAGTGGGGACTATCGTATATTTCAACTGTAAGGAATCTTTCAGATGACAAAGTTGTGTCTTATAAACTGCCCCATCCCGAACATATATCGTGTCTGAATCCAATTGATCCCAAGCAGTGATTTTACCGGAACTTTCATTTCCTACAAGGACAGTATTCATTTTTCCCAAGGGAATAGAAAAAGAAGTTTTCTCTGACCGTTCCATATTCTTTTCAAGATTCATGGCGATCAAATCCACTTTGCCATCCTGCAAATAGTCAAATGCCCTATCAATATCCGATACCATGACCAGATGCAACTGCACGTTCAATCGCTTGGCTAGATCGCGCAGCAACTCGTACTCGTAACCCATCCTTCTGCCACGATAGATGTAATATCCAGTGGAATTATTATCAACAGCAGCTCGGATAAACCCACGGTTCTGGATTCCAGGAAGGTCAAGTAAATAGGCATCCTCTTTGACTATGGACCCAAAATGCTTCTCAACAAAGGTGCATTGCACACCGAAAAGGAGGAGGATCAAAATAGAGGATAATAGAATTAATGCTTTTTTCATTCACTAGAGCCGTATGACTCTGGATGTTACACAAATGCCCATTTGGCAAATGGTGTGCCAAATGAAAATAAGGTAACAACCCATTTCTGCGAATAAAAAATGGAGGCTATAAAAAACAGCCTCCATTTCAAGCTTAATCTTCGGTAGGAATCTCGAATTCTTCCATACTGTTTTGGAAGAAAATCTTCCCTGAAAGCCTCATCAATTCTATTTCTTGCTCCTTAATATTAAAAATGGAAGTGATCAGTCTGTTTTCTGCAGTCAGCAAATTCACTTGTGCATCTCGGAATTCCAAGTAGGAGGAAATACCTAATCTGAACCTCTCCAAAGCAATTTCTGAACTCTCCTTTGCCACTTCATAGTTCTTCTGCTCTACCTCAAGGAGATTTCTATTGGTGGTGTAGGTGTTGAAAGCCCGATGAATATCGGAGCGTAGTTGAATCTCATATTGATCTACAGCATAAGACTGGATTTTTTGCTGAACTTTCGCATTCTGGATTCTCCTATTTAGCGTGAAACCGTTAAAGATATTTAACTGAATATTACCTCCATAGTTAAAACCCGAACGCTGATTCTGTGTTAAGATTCCCGCGTCCGAATTGGAAGTATTGGTTGCATAGGTGCCATTCAAGTTAATCACAGGTAATCTTGAAGCTCTAAGTTCCTTCATTTGAAGGTAAGCTACATTTTCCTGCCGCTGAGTGATGAGGTAGGTTTTATTTTCCAGAAACGCATTTTCCACCAAATTCTGTAGGATCAACTGCTCACCGATTAGGATCGTGTCTTGCACTACGAATTGCTGCTCTGGATTCAATGCCATCAACTCATTGAGGTTCACGCGGGCATTTTGAATGACTTGCTCTTGTCCTAGAAGCAAGCTCAAATCGGAATTGTAGTCAACTTCCGCAGTCAGAAAATCCCGTTTACCTGCTCCACCCAGCGAATATTGTGCTTCGGCGATATCAAGTCTGGACTTACTTAGATCCAATGTTCTTTTTAGAACTTCATGGCGTTGTAGCTCTAATACTAATCTATAATAGGCTGAAGAAATATTTGCGACGGTATTCTCTACCGCAATTTTTGCGTCTAATTCAGAGATTTCCGTCAGAACGCCCAATTGCTTCATCACAATAAAACTCTCAGGTCGAAATCCGTAAATCGCAGCCAGACTGAAATTTTTGGATCTGGATTTTGCATTTTCGATAGTTCTAGGATTAGGATCAGTAGCAAACAATTGCTCCACATCCTCATTACTGAAACTCCTTGTATAGGCAGCATCCAAGCTGGGCAAAAAATAATCCCCGGAATTAATGCGCTCATTTCCTTCCTGAATGGAAACGGTTTCCACAGCAATTTTCACATCCAGATTTTTCTCCAAGCCAATAGTAATTGCCTTCTCCAAATCCAGAGATTCATTACTTTGGGCATATAGGCTTGTTCCAATAATGCTCATAAAGAGCAATAGGCTAAGTTTCTTCATTAAATTCTTGCTAATCTTCCTTCTTTGGAAGTGAGATAAGTATAAATAGCTGGGATCACAAAAAGGGTCAATATAGTAGCGAAGGTCAATCCGCCAATTACTGCGGCACCCATCGGTACTCGGCTCTCTGCCCCGGCACCAAGTCCTAGTGCAATTGGCAAAATACCCAAGACAGTAGACAAACTCGTCATCAAAATAGGTCTGAATCTGGAGACTGCCGCGCCATATATTGCCTCATAAACTGTCATTCCCGTGGCCTTTCGCTGATTGGCAAATTCCACGATTAGAATACCGTTTTTGGTAACCAAACCAATCAACATGATAATCCCAATCTGACTAAAGATGTTCAGCGTGAAGTCAAAAATCCAGAGCGTAAATAGTGCTCCAAAGATTGCCAATGGCACTGTAAACATAATCGTAAGTGGATCCAAGAAGCTTTCGAACTGTGCAGAAAGCACAAGGTAAATCAGGACTAAGGCAAAAATGAATGCGAAAAGCAAACTGTTTGAACTCTCTCTGAACTCTTTGGAAGGTCCAGACACATCAGTTGTGAATGTCTCATCCAAAACTTCGGCAGCAATTCTATCCATCTCATTCAAGCCATCACCGATCGTATACCCTTCTGCCAGGTTAGCAGAAACAGTTCCTGCTACGAAACGATTGAATCTATACAACTGTGGTGGAGTGCTTTTTTCAGTAACTGTTACCAAGTTATCCAGCTGAACCAAAGATCCATTTTCAGCACGTACGTAGAGCATTCTGAGATTAACTGGCTCATTTCTATCCTCCAGTCTCATTTCCCCTACCACTTGATATTGCTTTCCATTCTTGATGAAATAGGCAAATCGCTGCCCTGAATAAGACAACTGTAGCGTTCTGGCGATTTCCTGAATCGAAACTCCAATATTTCTGGCTTTTGCACGATCTATCTCAATCTCCAGCTCAGGCTTAGTGAACTTCAGGTTAATATCCGAGAAAATGAATATTGGGCTTTTGCCCACCTCTTCCATAAAAGTAGGAATCACTTCCTTCAGTTTATCCAGAGTAGGAGCTTGCAACACATATTGAACTGGCAGACCTCCACGGCTATTTCCTATGGATTGAGCCTGCGAAGCAAATGCCTTTACGCCAGTGTATGCTTTGAGCTTTTGATTGATTTCATCGAAATATTGCCCCTGTGTTTTTTCTCGCTCGTCAGAATCTGTTAAAATAAATCGCACAAATCCTGAATTAGTACTTGAAGAACCAAAACCTGGAGAAGTCACTGAAACCAGTCCTCGCACATCTTCCTTAGGGAAATTAGTTCTGAAGTCCTCAATCATTTGATCTATTACCTGATCCATGTAGCCAAAAGTAGCTCCCTCAGGTCCATTCATTCGAATCACAATTTCGCCTCTATCTTCTGTCGGGGCTAATTCGGTTGGTATTTCATTGAATAACCAATAAATTCCAAATCCCATAATTCCTACCAGGAAAAAAGATACCCAGCGGAATTGCATGAACCAAGAAAGCGCAGCGTCGTATTTGTCGTTGATCCAAACAAAACCAGGCTCAGTGAAATTGTAAAAACGATTATGCTTTTCACGTCTTTTTAGCAACTTGGAACTCAACATAGGAGTCATCGTCAGTGCCACGAAAGAAGATATAATCACTGCTCCTGCCACCACAATACCGAATTCCCGGAATAGACGCCCCGTAGTTCCAGTCAAAAATATCACCGGCAAGAATACCGCTGCTAGCGCCACTGTAGTTGCGATTACTGCAAAGAAAATCTCTTCAGAACCCTGCTCGGCAGCTTTTTGGGGTTCTTCTCCTTTTTCTATTCTGGAATAAATATTCTCCAAAACCACAATAGCGTCATCAACAACCAATCCGATCGAGAGTACTATTCCTAGAAGAGTCAATACATTGATAGAGAAATCCATCAAGTACATAATAAAGAACACCCCAATCAACGATATTGGAATCGTCAATACAGGTATAAAAGTAGTTCGCCAATCTCTAAGGAAAAGAAAGATAATCGCTACTACCAAGATGAATGCAGTGATGATTGTTTCCTGAACTTCAGATATTGAGCTACGGATGTATTTAGTAGTATCAAACCCAATCTCTAATCCTACGTCTGAGGGCAAGTCCTTTTTGATGAATTCCAACCTACGATAAAACTCATCTGCAATTTCAATACTATTTGAACCTGGCAAAGGAACCAAAACCACTCCAACCATTGGTATTCCATCCCGCTTCAGGATACTTCGCTCATTAAGTGCCGCTAACTCCGCTCTTCCTACATCCTGAAAACGAACGATGTTATTCTGGTCTTCTTTGATGATCAGATCATTGAATTCTTGTGGTGAACTCAATCTACTTTTAGTCCTTACAGAAAGCTCAATGGTCTCACCTTCTATTTTACCAGAAGGCAATTCCACGTTCTCACTCTGAACTTTGGACAGAACATCTAACGGAGTAACGCCATAGGAAGCCATTTTCAGCGGATCCATTCTTAGTCGAATCGCATATTCCTTTTCTCCCCAAATCTGAATCCTACTAACCCCTGGAATGGTCTGAAGTCTTTCTTTAAAAATATTCTCAGCGATATCTGACAGATCGAGTAGGCTGCGCTCGTCACTTTTTACATTCAAAAAGATAATTGGCTGCGAATCCGCATCAGCCTTCGACACTACCGGAGGCTCAGCATCAGGAGGAAGATTCCGCTGGGCACCGGATACTTTATCCCGCACATCATTTGCAGCTGCTTCCAAATCCGCTCCCACATCAAATTCTACCGTGATGCTACTTCCTCCATCATTGCTTGTAGACGTCAGGGATTTAATCCCTTGAATTCCATTAATTGCCTCCTCAAGTGGCTCAGTAATCTGAGCTTCAATTACATCGGCATTGGCACCGACATAAGTTGTCCGCACATTGATCACAGGAGGGTCTACACTTGGGAATTCTCTGATTCCGAGAAGCGAAATACCGATGGCACCAAAAAGCATGATGACCAGAGACATCACAATGGCCAATACCGGCCTGTTAATACTTACACTAGATAAACTCGCCATCTTAATTGATTTGAGTGAATTCAACAGGAGTTCCCGTCCTTGCTTGCAGTACACCAGTGGTGAGAACCAGATCTCCCACTTCCAGACCTTTGGTGATCTGCACGTGCGTATCTGTACGAGTACCGATCTCCACCGAACGCTCTTCGGCTTTGCTATCAGCACCAACTATGAAAACTTTATATCCTTGCAATTCAGGAATAACGGCTTCAGAAGGAACCATCAATGCATCTTCTGTCTCTCCTAATACAAAACGGATTCTGACAAACATTCCGGGCAAATATTTCCTGTCCTTGTTTGGACTCTCGGCGCGCAGCTTCAAGGTTCTAGTTGCTGCATCTATCTGTGGCTCAAATGCATATACTTTACCCATTACTTCCTCAGGTGAGGATTCATTGGAAAAGTAGATCGGCGAACCCACGGTCACTTGATTTGCATATCGCTCAGGAATAGAGAACTCAATTTTGATCGGATCAATATTCACAAAATTTGCAATGATATCATTGGTCCCAATTACGGATCCCTCACTCACTTGTCTCAAACCCAAGATGCCATTGAATGGCGCTCTTATCACCGTTTTAGAAAGCTGAGCTTCCACTAATTTCAAGTCAGAAAGCGTGGTATTGTATTGATTCAGGACGATGTCATATTCTTCCTGGCTTATCGCCTCTCGGGCCAAAAGCTGTTTTTGTCTGTTTTCCTGAGATTCAAAAAGCTTCTGGGTATACTGCAGCCGTTGAAATTGCGCCTGTAGCTCATCATCATTCAGGTAAAGTAAAGGAGTTCCTTTACTTACATATTCTCCTTCTTTAAATGAAATTTTGGTAATCAAACCAGCGATTTCAGTTCTCAAATCTACTGATTCGTTTGGCATAATAGTCCCAGTCACCGACAGTTGATTCCTCAAAGTCTCTCGCTGTAATTTCACCACTTTCACTGGTAAATTAGAAGCTGCGCCAGGTCCAGCTCCCACAGCTACAACTCCAGTCTCATTGCTCTTGCGACTGTCCAACCTCGGGTAGATATATGCTACGGCTGCAATTACGATCACCGCAATAATCAATATAGTCTTAGTTTGCTTGTTCATGTAGAAAAGTAATAGGCTTATAGGGTTTGATTTTGAAGAAAGGCGAGTGAGAGTTGGTTGAATTCCTTAGGTCTTTCCACATTCACCACGTGTCCGCATTTATCCAAAATATTCAATACTGAGTTTTTATGTGTTCTAATTATGTTTTTCACTGGTTCTAAAAACATTACATCCTGATCACCCATCACGTACAGCGTTGGAATCCCTAAATCAGATTCCTTGAAGTATCTCAGAAGTGGATTAATATCTTTTGAAAGTTTAAACCAGCGTACAAATTCTTTTTGACAGAGTTTTTGAGCCTCCTGGATAAACAAGTTTCTGGATTCGGAATGCTGCCTTCTAGGCATGATCACGAATGCAAACAACCTATAGAGCCACATGTAAGGAATCACTCGCTTAAATGTGCTCCCCAAGAAAACCAAAACCCTTGACTGGGTAGTAAGTCTAGTGACAGCACCAGCCATTACTAATGATTTCACTCGCCATTGCTCCAACTCTGCTAATTGACGAACGATGATCGTCCCCAAGGAAACGCCCATAAAATGAGCTGGAGGAATATTCAAATGATCAAGAACTTCAATTATATCTAAGGTAACCCCTTTGAATGTATATTCTTCATTATAAATCGCCTGGGGAAGATCTGCTGACTTTCCATGTCCACGGAGATCTATCAGCAGCAGGTTATAGCTCTCTCTGAAATCCTTGAGTTGCTTAAACCAAACCGCAGAAGAACCACCCGCACCATGAATAAACACGACCCATTCTTTGCTCACCGAATGAGAAAATATTTTGTAATACAGCATGGTAGATTAACCTTCGAACCCTTCTCAAGGTTATAACAATGTAAAAATAACTTACTGTAATCAGGAAAAAGTGATAAAAGATACTGATGGCAAATCTCCACTATCAATGGAAAAAATAAAGGATACTTATACAAAAAGACCTTATAGCTAAGCGGATATAAGGTCTTTCATGAAAACTAATGCAAAACAGAATTACAACTCCCAGCCCACAGTGGTCTGAAAAATATAATCGAGCTTGGTAGCCCCTTCAATCGGTTGATTATCATAGTTCATCGTAGTCCCAACTTTCACATAGAAATCATCTAAGAAATCGTATTTCACATCCAGTTTGAAATCCGTTCTGAATCGGTTTTTTTCAGTCAAACTTGGATATGCCATCAGATTAGTAAGCAAAGTCAGATCTCCGATATCATATAGATTCAACTCTGCACCGAGCATGGCTTCCCCAGAATTTCTAGATGGGGTATCATCAAAATAGGATTCAGAGTTTAAGTTGATACCTGTCTGAAACCCGAAGTACGTTTTATTGGTATGGATCAGATATTTACCCAAACCAATTTGATTACCAACTCGACTTCTAATCAACTGCTCCGTATTGGATAGATAAGTAAAGTTGTATAATAGAAACCAATCTTTTGGAAGAAAATAATTGAAAGCGAAGCTACCGTCTGTACGTTTTACATCCTCCACATCATCCTGTGTAGATCTAAGAGAATTATAGGACGAACTGGCTTTCCACCTATCGGCAAGATATCCTAACCCAGATCTAACATTGAATTGTCTTAGGTTATTGGCTTTCGTTAAGCTCCAGCCCAGGTCAATATTTGCCGAAAGTCTACTCCAGAACCCTTCATCCAATGCATTGAGATAAACAACCTCCGCAAGATTGACGATCTCCTTACCTCCCACCGGCTGCTCTGTCTCCGCTTTTTTACCTCTAATACTTCGAAGTAAACTTTCTGGATCATACGTGTCTATCTCAGCTTTCAAGGTATCAATGCTATTAAGCGTACCATTGTAGCGCTTGCCATTCGAGAGGGTTATTAGATATTTCGATTTGGAGGTAATCTTCTTAATCTCGTCCCAGGTGACTTTGAAATCTGAATCAGAATAATCCGTCTCAATAGTTAAGACACCTTTATCCATACTTTTAATTTCACCAACGATTAGGTTCCCATTACTGAGTAATAGTGAATCAGTCTGGGCAGCCGATTCAAAGAAAATCGCGAAAACAAATGCTAAAAACAGTAACCCTTTTTTCATAGTCATAAAATTTCATACCCTTAAAATAATAAAATGCAGTTAGAATAAACAAAAAAAGCACTCCACGGATGGAGTGCTTTTACAAGGGGATTTTAGTTCAGTATTAATTAAATGTATATCTAATACCAATCTGACCTCTCCATCTTGAAAGGAAATCACTTACAAAATATGGCTTGCCATCGTTTAGACCAGCCCCAGTATATTCATAAACTGGCGTTTTGGTAGATCCATTGACCTCTACACGATCTAAATCGATCACTGAGAAAGCATTATTACTTATTCCGTATTGTCTTCCCCACTCTTGATTGATAAGGTTCCCTAGATTCATCACATCAAAAGTAAAGGTAAGCCTGTGGTTAGTATCGCCAGTAGTATTCAGTTTTATTTCATGCATAAAACGAACATCAAGTTGATTTGTCCAAGGCAGTCTGTTTGAGTTTCTTTCAGCATATTCTCCTCTATGCTCGCTCAAATATTCATCATTTTCAATGTATGCATTATAAGCATTCCACTGTGCATCTTGCTCAGCTTGAGTTCCTGTGAATTGGATTTCACTTTTTGAAGCTGGAATGTAAATCAAATCATTCCCGAACGTTCTATCGTTGTTCAAGTCTCCATTCACTACATAAGAGAAAGGAATACCTGATTGGCCATTATAGAAGGCAGAAATAGTTGTTGCAGAGCCACCTTGGTACTGAATTTTATACCCTAAAGATGCTACTACTCTTGATCTAACATCGAAATCCGCAAATCCTATTTCAGCATTATTGCCCCCGTTCACCTGCTCAACATATCTCCAGTTGGAAAAAGCCTGGCTAGAAGTACCACCGTTTACATCTTTAGACCTTCCAAAAGTATAGGCTACACTGGAAGTAAGGCCAGATTCAAAGCTTTTTTGCAATTGAGCAGTTAAGTTATAAGCATAACCTTTGTTGGTATTAGTTAAAAGGATTACATCATTGTAATCAGGATTTGCATAATTTCTATTGAAATACACTCTATCATCTGCTCCTGACAAAGTTCCGTCTTCCTGCTTATTCAAATTTTTGAAATCAATGTTCTTAAGGTTCTTGGTATAGATTGCTTCAAAAGTTCCGATTATACCACCTGGTAATTCATGGTCAATCGCAGCATTTACTCTAAATACTTGAGGAAATTTAAAATCCTTATCTGTAACATTTATCTCCGATACACCTAACGATTTCCCTACATCAGCTGCATCAGCCTGGTTGAACGGGTCCGGCTGGAATGTGAAATCTTCAGGATAATCTCCTGTAGAGGTTTCAGAACTTCTAAATAAAGCAACACGACCAAACTCATTCCCAGTATTGGTGTATTGATTAGAGATCCATACAAAAGGAACACGACCCGTAAACAGACCTAATCCACCTCGAACTTGAGTTTTGCCGTCATTATTCACATCCCAATTGAATCCAACTCTAGGTGAAACCATTAATTGAGCTCCTGGGACTTGATCTGTTGCGACATCGTACTCGGCAAAATCATTATTAAAGTCAGCATTCACCGAAGGCTTATCAGAGAAAGTTGGAATATCCAATCTCAAACCAGCGGTTACTTTTAAATTAGGTTTCCACTGATATTCATCCTGAGCATAAAAACCAAGCTGGAAAGCATTGAACTCCGCTCCCTGCTGTGGATTATCCGTTCTAGAATAAGAATAATCGTAGCTTCTTGGCAATACTTCATTTGCTGTTCCTACAGATTCCCAGTCTTCTAAAGAATAATAAGAATATGCACCATAATTTTGTCTAATGAACAAGTTATAGGTAGAGTAGAACTCATTATGTGTACCAAAAGTCAATGTATGTTTGCCTTTGTATACAGTAAAGTTATCAGTGATAGTAAGTACGTCCTGATCCAACTGGTTGGCTACAGAAAATGCCTCAGACCCCATGTTGATAGATCGTCCACCTGACAATCTAATATTTACTGCAGGAAATGGAGAGCCCAATGGATTTCTATCATCTCTAACACTTGTGTAGCCAATACGTAATTCATTTGACATATTGTTACTCAACCTACTAGTCCACTCAAAAACAGAGGTGTTGGTTGTTGAAGGGAAGAAAACCCCACTGTTGAAAAAGTTTACAGAATTTGGGCTTCTTGAAATACTTACCTGCTCACCGTAAACATAAGAGTGTCTCAAGGTGATTTTATTTTTGTCGTTTACATTCCAGTCCAATCTTGCAAAAATCTTCTCAGAACTCTGGCTGCTACTATATGCCCCATAGGATCCTGGATCGTATCCTAGTCTTTGTGCTACGGACTGAGCTCTATTTAATTCATCAATAGTGATATTAGAACCTCCAGAAGAGCTAGTTGGATCAAAGAGAACCGGAGAAGAATTTCTAGTGACCTCACCGTTTACAAAGAAGAACAATTTGTTTTTAATGATAGGACCACCTAATCTAAAACCAGCCTGGTAATCCGAGTAATCATCCAATTTTGTTCTAGCTTCATTTGGGCTTTTACCAACAAGGTTCTGATTATTGCCAAAATAAAAAACAGATCCTTCAAAACTATTTGTACCTGATCTTGTGACAGCATTAATACCGCCACCTGTAAATCCACCAAGTTTAACATCGTATGGAGCAATTACTACCTGTACTTCATCTATTGCATCAAGTGAAATAGGATTTACTCCAGTTTGGCCACCATTTGTACCATTTCCTGCAAGACCGAATACATCATTGTTCACAGTTCCATCAATTGCAAATTGATTATATCTGTTGTTTTGTCCTCCAAATGAAACACCACTTCCAGCTGTAGATGCCTGAGGTGTAAGTCGTACAAAATCATTTACACTTCTAGAAATAGAAGGAAGGTCAGACAACTGTTCAGTTCCAATATTAGTAGATGCACCTGTGCGGTCAGAATTCATGATTCCACTATTAGAACCTATTACTTCTACTGCCTCTAGCTCTACTCCATCGGATAAAGTTGCTTCTAACGAATAGGTTTGGCCGAGACCCAACACGATCCCTTCATATGATCTACTTTCATATCCAACGAATGACAATGTAATTGTATATGGCCCGCCTACGCGAAGGTTAGGCAAGATAAATCGACCATTTAAGTCACTTACAGAGCCATATCGAGTTCCCGAGGGAATATGTATAGCCACAACATTCGCACCTGGTAAGGTTTCTCCATTTGTTTCTGCTACTGTACCTTGAATACTAGCAGAAGTTACCCCTTGCGACATTGCCAATCCTGTAGAAAGGATTATCAGACACAAAAAGGTTAAACTTTTAAGTAAATTTTGCCTCATAATTTGTACGTTTTGATATAAGTTGGTTTGAAATAAATTCTCTGCAAAGGTAATTTGACCTACTTTGATGTACGGGTACATATCGTTAAGTTTCTTCTTACAAATTTCACAAATTTTAACTATTTGTTAACATGGATAGGTAAATAAAATTTGGTCATAGCTATAAAAAATATCTTTTCTCTATCCTCTTTACTTGAAAAATGGCCCTATTTTAGAATAAAATTTTAGAAAGCGGAGAAATATACACATTTTGATTTTTTTTGTTTTTCCAGCATTTAATTTTGAATTAAATTAAAAGACAAGTAATTATTACACATTTGGAAAATTACTCAAAACTATCCCTTCCTTGAAAAAGAAAAATATACTCTGGCTTTACCTGTTTTTATTTGCTTCACTCACAGATATTGCCTTTATCCTTGAGCAGCAGAACGAGCTAAGATTTTTTTCTAAACCATTGATTATTTTTGGTTTAGGTATGTATTTTTATCAAATCACGAAACCTATTTCTGGCACTTTGCTGGCAAAATCGATTATGGCGGCTTTAATTTTTTCCTGGCTTGGAGATATTTTACTTTTATGGGAGCACCTTTTTATATACGGAATTGGAGCTTTCCTACTGGCACAAGTATGCTATATTATAGGATTCAAGGTGGCGCAAAAAGCACCAGAGTCACTTCAGAATGTGAATTTTGTAAAAACATTTTTCATCAATCTCCCACTCTACTTCATGGCGGCATTCGTCTTCTATATGGTCAACCCAAATTTGGGCCCCATGAGAATTCCCGTAATTATTTACACCTTGGTTATTGTAAGTATGGTCACCACGGCGAGAGATCGCTATGGTAAATGCAACTCCTCTTCCTTCTGGCAAGTCTTCTTAGGTGCTTTTTTATTCTTTATTTCGGATGGAATCATTGCCATGGATAAATTTCATCAGCCGATTCAAGATGCAGGAATCATCATTATGGGAACTTACGCCATTGGGCAGCTGATGATCGTGATGGGGATTAGGTCGCACATACTTCAGCCCATGGAAAAATAAATTTGACTTAGGCAAAAAGATATAAATAGGAAGTAAGTGTTTCCAAAGCGATAGGGGTTTGATTCATTTCAATGTATTTACACTTTGCAAGTTTCGGTTTTAATATTTAGGTAGATTTAAATTTTCTAATCAAGATAATAAATGGATAGAATTGGCTTGAACTCGAAGAAGGCCATCGTACGATCTGGCATCCTAGGTTGTCTGGTAATTGTGCTGTTTTTTTTACCAACTGACTCTCTAAAGGCACAGTCTGATTCTGGCTATGACATTGGCTTTATCCCAGCTTCTATTTCAGAAATTGATGTTGCTTTCCCTCTTATGGAGAAGTGGAAAATATCAGGACAAGTAGATGTGCAGCTGGTGACCCAGGGAGCCTACACCAATTCAAATCCCTATGCCTACGTGCAGCGATTTGTGGTGAGACCCTGGTTGATCTATTCAGGATTCAAACACATGAAATTTTATGTGGGCTACGCACGCAACAAGAAGTACGAGGTAGTGGAAGCTGGAAATCCGGAAATACTGGAACGTAGGCTGATTCTGATGGGAACCTATATGCAGAAAATGCAAAAGGGTAGCCTTTTTGAGCAGGTACGATTTGAAACAAAATTCTTTGATGACAAAAATGGAATAAAGCGAACGATTCCTAGATTGAGAGCAAGATTTGGAGTAAATCATTATTTGAACCAAAGAGATAACCCCATCTTCAAATCACATAACATTTCTTATTACACAGAGATCATGTTCAAATTTGCTCCAAAGGATTATGCCAAAGACCATTTTGACATCTTAAGACAATCGGTTTATTACTCCGCAGGACTTACTAAAAACTTAACTGTATTAACTGGGATCATTGCTCAAATGCAACTTCGCAGCAGCGGAACTCAGTTCGATGTGTATTACGGGCCAACGGTAGCCTTGAAATGGAACTTTCAGCCTAAAGTCAGAGAGACATTTGATATGGTGAGCAACGATGTGGACTAAGTCCCATACTCCATAAATCTGATAAATTTAAGCCCTAATTACTTCTCTTAAACTAATGGACCGTTTTCTGTTATATATATCCGCTTTTGTGCCAGTATGGAGCCAAAAGCAAAAAAGGGATATGTTAAACTTAAGAATTGAAGCCACTTCAGCCTGTCCCGCCAATGCGGGAGTCTTCGGTCATCCAACCTAAAAGCAAAGAAAATAAGGTTAATAGCAAGATTGCGGATAATTCTATAACTGTTTGCGCACAGAGTTTGCAGATTTTTAGAAAAAAGAAGCCATGAAACTATCAGAAAATAAATTCACAATTTTATCTGCAGTGCTCTCTCTGGGAGTGGCAGCACTCGCGAAAGCCGCTATAGATAACAGATACGAAGCTGTAACAGGAGATCCTGCACCGAAAAACCCAGAAACAGATCAAGCATCCTTTGGAAAAGTAGTCCTTTATACAGCGATAACGGCGGCGGTAGGTATCAGTGCCAAACTATTAGTGCGGAAATTTTTCACCAAAAAGTGGAAAGAAATGGATGGGGAAGTGCCGAGGCATCTTCGCTAAAGTCTATTGGCTAAGGATTAATCCATCCGGAATCTACCACCACACCACGGTTCAGATAGTTATGCCTGGCGAATTCCCATTCTTTGATCACCAGACCTGAAAACTGATTTCCATTTCCCCACTTAGTTTCCATCTCAGACACCTGTCTTCGAAGACTTTCAGTTCCATACATTTCTGCAAAAAATGCCGCACTTGGTTCCTGCAGCTCCATAGCATCGATCCATCTATAAAGCTTGGCTGCAGTAGCCTTTTTGTCTTTCCCATGAGCAGACTTCTTAAATTCATGGAAATAAAATTCCTCCGAAATCAAATATGCCACTCTTCTCTCTTTTAAAAAGGTGACGAATTTACGAATCAGCTTGAAAAGTAAAATCAATACTAGTATTCCTATGACAACGACTCCTGCAAATTTCTCGGGGCTCATCCCCAAAATTGTCAAAGGCTTATCTTCAGCTTCTTCAGATACAATCTCTTCCTGAATCATCGCCAAGGAATCCCTTACACTAGCCAAGACTCCCAAATCTGGATTTGCTTCGACCTGAATTTTCACTTCTTTCAGGGTTCGCTTGTACAATTGATTTCTGTAGGGATTATACCAGGTGAATACCATTTCTGGCAAGATGACTTCTCCCTCTTTCTCGAAGAGGTAGCGCATATTTTCTACCCTAGATGCCGAAATAGCCGTCTTTGTTTTATTATTCTCTACTTGGCTACGGGATGGATACAAACTCACATTACTCACAGAATCCCACCTTACAGGTGGAATCAATTCCGAAACTGTTCCAGCTGCCAACCTGGAAATGGTTCTCTCTAACACATCCCCAACTTTAACTTTCAACTCACGATTGCGGTCAGGATTTCCAGACCAGCGCTCTGTCACACTTAGTCCATTCGCTACTAGCCACTCATCTTCAGCAAACTTAGACGGCACCGGCTTGACCTTTATATTTTTCGGCTGGGTTTTAACTATGTGTTTTTTCCCTCTATATTCACCGACTGCCGGTGACTCTACCTCTATATCTAAAGCAGGAAACTCAATATCCTTGTCGGTATATGGGAAGACATGATAGATTTGCTGCACTCCTGGAAAGGTGGTTCCATTCTCAATTTTGGATACTGAGACAGGTCTAAAATATACAGTGAAGGCATCATTGACATTGATATTGCCTACGTCAAGACCTTTGGTGAACCAAGTGGAAGTATAAACCGATACCGTGACTTGAACCGGTTGTCCTAAAAAAGTACTACTGCGATCCACAGTCACATCGGCCCATAGCGTTTGCCCCTGCACTCTCAAAGAACTGAGAGACAGAACAACTAAAATAGCTATCCAAATCTTACCAATTCCTTGCATTCGATTTTGGTTTTATACTGTCTTTCTTTACCTGAAATTCAAATTTCCTCTTCAAAAACAAGGAAGGATCGTCGTCCACTTTTCGCATCAGCACCTTACTATTATCCCGTTGCATAGAGCCCTGTATATCATCTGGTACTTCATCCAGTTCCTTACCTTTTCGGGTATCCGTAGCTACAGTTTCCTCCAGCCGCTCCTGCTTCATATCTTCCTCGGTAGCTTCCTGACCACCACCACTGAGATCTTCCTGACTGTCGTTCTGCTTGTTCTTTGAATTATCCAGCGGTTGAGATTCCTGCGCATCTTTTGGATCAATTTCATTTTCTCCTGCGGATAAATGTTCCATTTGATCCTTATTTTTCGCCGCCTGCTCCAAATTCGGATCTAATTCTACAGCATCCTGAAAAGCTACTTGTGCAGCATCATAATCTCCATTTTCATAATATGCTAGCCCAAGATTATAGGCTCCATACGCTGAAGTATCAGATTGAAACTCTTGGATGGCAGCTTCATAATTTCCCGCCTTAAAGTAAGCGACGCCCTTTCGAAGTGGATCTTCAAAGCGCTCTGCAGCCGCTGCATAATCACCTTGATCACTTAATTTCTGCCCCTGATAATCCTTGGTGTACCAGAGATCCTCGAAACTTTGCACTTCAGAACATGAAGTAAATAACATCAAAACCAGGCCATAGACCACCCAACCTTTTCGAAACCATAGTAAAAGCAAAGCCGCTACTGGAATAATCAGCAGCAAACCAGCATCCCGCCAGTCATCTTTCTTCTCTTCTGGTTTTTCGGTGAAAATCAAATTCTTCTTCACCGCAGTACTGATAAGCTCCACATCACTATTATCGAGGGTCAATCTATTCACTGTAATCCTTTCAATAGAATTTAACTGCCCCAAAACAGCTTCATTTAGGGAAGAAACAATGACATTACCCTCTTCATCTTTGATTGTTCCACGACCATTCACGTTTGGCACATCAGCTCCGGCTGTTGTATTGATGGGCAAAAGCTCAATGCTATTTTGTGAATTTTGTACAAAATCCCGGATCAGATCAAACTCTGCATCTTCTATATCGTCAGACAGAATTAAAACAGTCCCAGGAGCATCAGTCACGGACATTAGTGTATCTGCGAGCGACAAGGCTTCTCCCAAATTGGAGCCAGCAAAAGGCATCACATCTGGACTTAAGCCATCGATATGACTAAGAATGATATCGTAATCTTTGGTCAAAGGAACTATCGTATGGGCCGTTCCGGCAAACCCTATGAGTGCCGCTCTTGCCTGGGGATTTTCCTTCAGCAGGTCATTGATTTTGAATTTGGCTCTTTCCAAGCGGTTTGGTTGGAGATCGGTAGCCAACATACTTTGAGACAAGTCTAGAATAATCACCAAAGGAGTTTCCAGCTCTTGTCCCGGTACCTCTATTTTCTTCCAGGTTGGCCCAGCTAGACCAAGTACTCCTAAGCCCATTGCCAAAAAACCTATGATTTGCATCAAAACCTTCACTCTCTCCGTGCCTTTTTGGATCACATAAGGTCGCAGATGAGGTGCTATCATATTTTTCCAAGTCACTTCTTGACGAATACTCAGTAAGCCAATGATCAAAATCAAAAGCACCGGGATAAATCCCCATAAAAACACTGGTCTCAGGAAGTGGAATAACTCCCAATCTATCGGAAACAAATCATCCAAGGGTGACCTCCTTTCCATTTTGTCGGGAATTACGAATCAGCTGAATTAGGCTTTCAAAGAACATCAAAAGTAGCAAAAGCCCCAAAGCTGCACTCAACGGGTAATAGTAAAGCAAAGTCGTTGGACGGTTCTCAGTCTCTTCATATTCTATGGGCTCCAGCTTATCCACTTCGGTGTAGATTTCCTGCAGCCGGACTTCGTCTTTGGCCTGAAAATACTGGCCTCCAGTCATCTCCGCTATTTCCTGTAGTGTCTCCTCATCCAAATCCACTCCTACACCAGCCGGATCTCCTATCCCTATGGTATAGATTAGTATCGAATCTTCCTTGGCAAGATTCGCAGCATCCAGTGGCAATATCTCCGTCCCCGCATCGACCCCATCGGTCAATAACAACATGACTTTAGTCTCTATAGTGTCCTTGTCAAATAGCTCGACAGATTTGGCAATCGCCTTTCCAATATGCGTCATCTGTCCAGCCATTCCCACATCTGCCTCGTCCAAAAGCTGATTGACAGTGCCCAGGTCAGGAGTAAATGGCGCCTGAATGTATGCACTACTTCCAAAAAATATTAGACCCATCCGATCTCCTTCGCGTTTCTGAATAAACTCATGCATCAACGACTTCACTGCATCCCAACGACGCACTTTAGCTCCATCAATCTCCCAGTCTCTCTCTGCCATGCTGAATGAAATATCCGCAGCGATGAGAAAATTACGGGAAGTCTTCACTTTCATTTCAGGTTCACCTACAAGCTGTGGGGAGGACAATGACGCTAATATTAAGGCCCAAACCAGCATTAAAACCACCCAATTGAAGATACTTCTTCTTCTGACAAAAGCGGACTTTCTAGGCTTTTCACCAGTATAGTCTAGAGCTCTTTCATAGGTTGGCAATCTCAAAGAAGCGCTGCGAATACGCAGTGCAGGCAGTATCCAATACACCAAAAATGGTAAAGGAAGCAGGAAAAATACCCACAGATGTGCTATTTCAAAATTAGCTGGCATGTGTTTTTATCCATTTTTGTGCCTGTGATAAAATTTCTTTTTGTGCCTGAGGATCAGGGAGCCTGTCTTGATAGATGGAGTCAGTGATCTGTTTCTCAAACCTTAACAAGCGTACCTCTTTTCCGGTCTTGTCGAGAAAGCTCAACCAGGAATTCCCATATAGATTCCCTACTTTTTCTCTTCCAAAAACGTGAATCGCTACCCGCTTTAGCACCACAAAAACCTGTGGAAAAGCCTGTTGATTGGACTGAATTTCTTGCAAGGCCGCAAGGGCCTCTCTTCGGTAACGATTGTGAATGTATTTTTTAATAAGAAAAAACAGTATGATCAAAATGCCAAGCATAAGCAGACCTCCCAAAATAGCCCAGCCAATAGTCTCAAAAGTAAAGCCTACAGCAGGAGGCTCATAAATAGAACCCATATCAGCCAGCGGTGGTCGCTGTTGAATCAAGGAATCAATTTGTGTAGTGTCTGTCTGGATCATTTTCTGTTTCTTTTGAAAATGTCTTTTAATTGTTCCTCCACCGAATTCAAGGTATCTATTGAGAAAAGTGGAATACGGTGCTTACTCATCTGAGCCTGAAAATCCAGGTAATCACTTTCAAACCCGGTTTTGAATTTTTCTCTAATCTTGGAGCTTTTGCCATCCACAGTCACCTGCGTTTCGCTATCTCCTGCTACAAATTTCATTTCGGGAATTTCCTTCTCCAGCGGATCGACTATTTTCACCAATACTACATCATTGTGCTGGGCGATTTGGCTAATAAATCGAATTACAGCAGCGTCATATCTACGGAAATCAGAAATCACCACTACCAGGTAATCGTGTGTCACGATATTTCGGATTTTAGCAGTAGTTTCTTTCAATGCATCCTCAATATTGGCAGGCTTGGAATCAATCAACTCATGGTTTCTTGACACTACCTTCTCCAAAAAGCGAAGGATATTTCTCCTATCCCGCTTGGGCTGTATGATATCGATGCCGTTATCAGCAAAAACTACTCCCCCAACCCGATCTCCTTGTTTCAATACTCTAAATGCGGCTACTGCTGCCAGTTCAGCTGCAACCACTGATTTGGTGCGATTCTGGGATCCAAAAAACATAGACTTGGATTGATCCACCACGATCAAGGCAGGCTTTTCCTTTTCTTCCGAAAAAACACGTGTATGGGTTTCTTTAGTACGCGCAGTGACTTTCCAGTCAATATTCCTTATATCGTCGCCTTTTACGTAGTGGCGCACCTCCTCAAAATCCAATCCCCGACCTCTCAATTTGGATTGATGCCTACCTCCTAAAATACTTTTCACCTTTTGTTTACGGGCCACCATAGAAAAATATTGGGACAGGCGCTCCATTCCCAACAGCTCCTTGAGCGAGGTGAATACTTGAGGTGGAAAGGAGTTGGTGGTGGACATAACCTTAGGCTAAATTTGATTGTTTAGGCGGAAAACTTGAGATGTAAGATTCAAGAATCTGGATTTCAGATTTCAGATTTCAGATTTCAAACTTTAAAATCTACCCGACTACTGCGACTACTTTCAACACTTCATCCAAAACCTTATCAGCGGTGATTCCATCTGCATTGGCTTCATAGCTAAGGATCAATCTATGCCTTAAGCAGTCGTGAACGACAGCACGCACATTGTCAGGTGTCACAAAATCATTTCCGCTCATCCAGGCATGCGTTCTTGCTGCTCTGTCCAATGCAATACTACCTCGTGGACTGGCACCGAAATCTATCCAGCTATCCAGTTCTTTGGAATATTTATCCGGAAAGCGCGTAGCTGAAATAATATCTACGATGTACTTTTCCATATTCTCAGCGATTTTCACCTGAGCAATTTCTTTTCTTGCTTCGAATATCACATCTGGGGAAAGCGGAGTTTCTTCCTCTGTTTCTCCATGCGATTGTTCGTTTCTATTCAATCTCAAAATAGCCAGTTCAGATGCATCATCTGGATAACTGATCACCACATGCATCAGGAATCTATCCATCTGCGCTTCCGGAAGTGGGTAAGTTCCCTCCTGCTCCACGGGATTCTGGGTAGCCATTACCATAAAGAGTGGATCCATTTTATAGGTTTTGCCTGCGACTGATACTTGTCGTTCCTCCATCGCTTCCAGCAAAGCAGACTGTACTTTGGCGGGAGCTCTGTTGATTTCATCTGCAAGAATCAAATTACTGAAAATCGGTCCCTGTTGAAACACAAATTTCTCTTCCAATTCCGGCTGATAGATCTCCGTGCCTGTGATATCTGAAGGAAGCAGATCTGGAGTAAACTGAATCCGACTTAGTCCGCAGTCCAGTTCCTAAGCCAATGATTTGATAGCCCTGGTTTTGGCCAGGCCTGGCAAACCTTCCAGTAGCATATTCCCATCTGCGAGAAGTACCAATATCAATCGCTCCACCAGATCATCCTGACCGATGATGGAAGAGGACATTTTTGTTTTGAGATGCTGAATTGATTCTTGAGGAGTCATACAGAATTTTAATAAAATGAATATCCGCAACAGTACCAGTTGGATTACTCTCTGCTTGAATAGATGGAAGACCGAAGACGTCTTAACCCTGGTTTTCTCATCAATTCCTGAGCTTTTGAAACCAAACTGGTAGAAAAGCGAATAGAAATTACATTAAAAAATTAAATTAATAGGTAAAAAAAAGGTTATCCCAACCTACTGGGATAACCTTGAAATCACCTATTCCATAATCTGTGTTATTCTGAAAAGGAACAGAAATCAAGGAAGCGATTGGATTGGCCAATTTCTTAGCCAATTCAGCTGCATCATCTTGTGCAAAAGCTGAGATGGAAAAAAGCAAAAATGCACTAGTAAATAATTTTTTCATGAAAATGCGAGCTATAGTTTTTAATGGGATTTATAGAACATCTGATAGGCCCTTGGAATCAAAATAACTTATGCACAACTGAAAAGTTCTTTTATAAAATCACTACTGTCCGAGAAACGGTTTAAAATTTAGGGGAAACTTC
>TARA_R110002020_G_scaffold428155_4_pt1 | contig 31244 bp, 32 predicted proteins | sample TARA_R110002020 | Tara Oceans TARA_R110002020 (sample SAMEA4396489) | marine metagenome | biome: Westerlies Biome; feature: [MES] marine water layer (ENVO:01000295) within the mesopelagic zone...; material: water (ENVO:00002006), including particulate matter (ENVO:01000060) such...
ACACAAACCAAACAGACGCAAAAAGCGTCTTTAACACTGGGAGTAAGACCAAATGAAAAAAACAATCCTCGGCGGTATCCTCGCCACGACTGCACTGGCGGGCACTGCCTATGCACAAGAAACACTGACCGCGGTTCACGCCTTTCCAGAATCCCTGATCTACACCAAGTCCTTTCTGGAGTTCGTGGACAAAGTGAATGCGGCGGGCGAGGGCGTTGTGCAGATCGAAGTGCGCGGCGGGCCGGAAGCCATCGGGATGTTCCAGCAGCCCGATGCGGTGCGCAGTGGCGTGGTGGACATGGTCTATACGCCCGGCAGCTTCTACGCCGGTGCGCTGCCTGAAAAGGATGCGCTAGTGACCTCTAATAAGGTCGCAAGCGAGGTTCGTGCCAATGGCGGGATCGAGTTGATCGACCAGATCCACCAAGAGAAAATGGGCGTCAAATACCTCGGCTGGTTTGATTCCGGCGTTTGCTACAACCTGTGGACACGCGACGCGCCAATGCTGGACGATGGTGGAAATCTGGATGTCTCCGGCCTCAAACTGCGCGGCAACGCGGTCTATAACGCATTCTTCACCGAGTATTTGGGCGCCCAGGTCATCGACCTGCCCACAACAGAAGTCTACTCTGCGCTGGAGCGCGGTGTGGTGGATGCAACGGGCTGGACGCAGATCGGTCTGATTGACCTCAAGTGGAATGAGTTCCTCAACTACCGCGTCGAGCCGTGCTTCTTCTCGACCGATCTGGGCACAATCGTGAACCTTGAGAAGTGGAACAGCCTGTCGGAGGAAGCCCGCAAGATCGTTCAGGATGTGGCGATCGCACATGAGGCGGAATCAGCCGAGAAGCTGGGCGCGCTGCGTGATGCAGATTTCGCGGCACTCGAAGAGGCCGGCATGGAAGTGGTCACCCTGGAAGGCGACGCCGCTGACGCCTATCTGGGTGCCGCCGTTCAGAGCACATGGGACCGCATGAAAGGTCTGATGGCCGAAAGCCCGCAGGGTGACGGCAACTACGACAAGCTGATCGAGCTGTTCTACACCAAATAAGCCAAATGCGCGCCGGAGAGTATTCCGGCGCGCACTCTCATTTCAGGGGCAGACTATGGAAATGGCCGGCAAGGCATACCGCGGGGTTCTCTACGCGATGGCGGGCATCGCGGGAGCGATGCTGGTGTGGTTGATGATCTCGGTCATCACCTCGGTGATGATGCGCAATCTCGGGATGCAGCCGTTTGCGTGGCTGTTCACCTCCACTGAATATGCGGTTTTGTATATGACAATGCTGGGCGCGCCATGGTTGGTGCGCGAAAAAGGCCATGTGCACATCGAGCTGGTCACTGCAGCGCTTCCCGCCCCCGCGCGCCGCGCGATGAGCCGTTTTGTCGCCGCACTCTGTGTTGCAGTCTGCGTTGTACTGGCGTGGAAAGGTGCCCAGTTGATGATCACCAATTTCACGCGCAACGATCTGGATGTGCGCGCATACTACTTTCCCAAATGGATCCTGACGGCGGCCTTCCCGCTGAGTTTCGGTTTGATGGCAGTTGAATTCAGCCGCTTTGTCTTCGGGGCCGAGCTGATGCACTCCGGTGAAGCAGGGATTCACGAATAATGGAATGGTTTGAAGCACTGGGCCTGTTGATCGGGTCGATCCTGATCCTGATGGCCATCGGCATGCCTGTGGCGCTGGCGTTTCTGGCGGCCAACATCGTGGGTGCGTGGTTCTTCATGGGGGGCGCGCGGGGCGTCACGTTGATGCTGGACAACGGCTTTGGCGGGCTGACCAACTTTGCGCTGGTGCCGATCCCGCTGTTTTTGCTGATGGGCGAGATCTTCTTTCACACCGGACTTGGTGCGCGGATGTTCAACGCGATTGACAAACTGCTGGGCCGTCTGCCTGGACGCCTGAGCTATGTGACTGTGCTGGGCGGCACCGCGTTTTCCACGTTGTCAGGCTCATCCATGGGCTCAACTGCCTTGTTAGGCTCGCTTATGGTGCCGGAAATGACCAAGCGCGGCTACAAGAAACATATGTCCATCGGGCCGATTTTGGGGACTGGCGGTCTGGCGATTATCATACCACCATCGGCCCTGGCAGTGCTGCTGGCCACGCTGGCGCGTATCGACGTGGGTGCACTGTTGATTGCGGGGATTATCCCAGGGTTGATCCTCGCTTCCTTCTACATTGCCACGATCTACATCCAGACCAAGCTCGACCCGGGTGCGGCACCCGCATATGACGTCGAGACGCTAGACCTCGGGCAAAAATTTGGACTTCTTTTCAAGGATATCTTGCCGATGTTGTCGGTCATGGTCCTGATTGTGATCGGCATGGTGGGCGGTCTGATCACCCCGTCAGAGGCCGCAGCCTTCGGTGCGTTGGGGGTTCTGATCCTCGCTGTCGTGTTCCGCTGCCTGACGTGGGAAGCGATGAAAAGATCCATCATCGGCGCGCTACGTGTGACGTTGATGGCCTATCTGATCGTCTTCGGCTCTGCCACGTTCAGCCAGCTTCTGGCGTTCTCGGGCGCCTCCAGTGGATTGATCCGCTGGGCCACATCCTTTGATCTTGCACCTATTGCGATGCTGCTGGTTATGTTTAGTGTTCTGCTGTTGCTGGGCATGTTCATGGAGCAGATTTCCATGATGCTTCTGACTGTCCCAATCTTCTTTCCACTGGCAACCACACTTGGCTTTGATCCGGTGTGGTTTGGTCTGATCATCCTGTTGGCGCTGGAGATTAGCTTCACAACGCCGCCTTTTGGCTTATTGCTGTTTGTGATGAAGGGTGTGGCACCCAAGGATACAACAATGCGAGAGATTTACGGGTCGGCAATACCCTACATGGCTTGCTCTATGCTGCTGGTCGCACTGTTGATACTCTTCCCGCAGCTGGCCTTGTGGTTGCCCGGATTATAAACGCAGCATTCGCGCCACAGGGGGGCGCGAATTTTGTTGATCTGTGTACATTTTCGCCGCAGCTCTCTAAACGGGAAGAACTCGAAACACGTCTTTTCGAAGTCGGTTCATATTACTGGAGCATCCTAGTGCGCGTACTTTCCTTTGTTTCTGTGTCTGCATTGGCACTTTGTTCAGCTTTGCCTGCAGCAGCGCAGGAACGGTCTTTGAATTTCGCGCTCGGCGCAGCAGTTGGGTCGGCTCCGGAATACATGGGTTCGGATTCCATGGGCTTCGTGGGCGCGCCGACGCTGACCTTCGGCTCGCTGAAGTGGGGCGCAGTGGACATAGGCGAGGGTATCCGCGGCATCCCCGAAAACGGTTTCTCGCTGAACACGGCGTTCCGCCTGATTGTAGAGCGGACAGCCGCAGACAGCCCCGAGTTGGCTGGCCTGGATGACATCGACATCGCAGTGGAACTGGGCTTGGGCATCAAATACCAGCAGACAAACTGGATGGCGTTTGGTGAAGTACGCAAAGGCGTGACCGGTCACAGCGGTGTAGCGGGGACGCTGGGCGGTGACGTGATCATGCGCCCCAATGACCGTTGGGTCATCACGCTGGGTCCTCGGGTCAATTTTGGCAATGACGAATTCGCGGATACCTATTTCGGCGTTTCCAATGCCACGGCCAATTATGCCGCCTACACCGCAACTGGCGGCGCGATGGGGGCAGGGCTGCAAATGACCGGTACCTATTATCTGGATGACAACTGGTCACTGGCCGGTGGCATCAGCTATGAAAAGCTGCTCAATGATGCAGCTGACAGCCCCATCACCATGCGCGGCTCGGACGACCAGTGGCGTGTCGAAATCGGGCTCAGCCGCCAGTTCACTCTGAATTTCTAAGGCAGACAGTATGCAACTTGACGAAGCAATGAACGGTCGGCGCAGCATCCGCGGCTTTCAGAACAAGCCTGTGCCACGGGAACTGATCGAGGAAGTGATCGCACTGGCCAATCGCGCGCCGTCATCGATGAATACCCAGCCCTGGCATCTGCACGTTCTGACGGGCGAACCGCTGGAGCGTGTGCGTGAGGGCAACTCAACACGTATGTTGAACGGTGTGCCGCCGGTCCGCGAGATTATCGATCACGGTGCCTATGAAGGCCCGCACCGTGACCGCCAGGTGGGCATCGCCAAACAGCTTTTCGCTGCAATGGGGATCGAGCGTGACGACAAGGCAATGCGGCAGGATTGGGTGATGCGCGGCTTTCGCCAGTTCGACGCGCCGGTGTCCATTGTCGTGACTTTCGACAAGTCTCTGGACGGTGGTACGATCGCGCATTTCGATCTGGGTGCCGTGACCTATGGCCTCACGCTGGCGGCTTGGTCACGCGGGCTTGGCTGTGTGATCAACGGGCAAGGCATCATGCAATCGCCAGTCGTGCGCGAACACGCCCAAATCCCGGATGACGAGGTGATTATGACCTGTGTCGCAATGGGCTGGCCGGACGAAAGCTTCTCCGCAAATGCGGTCGTGTCCGAACGGCGCACAGTGTCTGAAGTCGCACGATTTGTAGGTTTTGACGACTAAGTCGAACTCAGACAAGTTGAAGCGTCAAAGCTGCTTGATAAGGGGTTTATCCGATCCCTGGCTTGAACTTGCGCCAATCACGGAAATCGATCCCACGGTCAAAAGTAACTGAGTTGCGCTCAGGCTGGGGGAGAGGTTCCATAACGTCCGTCAGCTTGTTCACCAGATGCGTTGTGCTCCGTCATTGTTCCGGCGACCAACCTTCCTTGAGGCGCCCGAAGAGAGCCGCGCGCAGATCCACAAACCGTACCAGTTTGCGCCGCCGCGCTCGCCGTTTGACGGCCGACCTCCCATAAGAGCCATTCAGCTTTGGCAACACATCGTCGACAGATCTGCTGAGTTAGATCTCGACAAACACGGTCGAGCGCTGCCCGCCGATCTCAGCAGTAGTCTTGTCTACAGCACTCTTTGCGCTCAGCATGTCTTCAACGGTGCGTCTCTCACGCAATTCTGACTCCATGTGAGCCATCTTCCGCTTTCCTTGCTTTCCAGTAAGACAGGAGATGTGTCGCAACCCGTTTTAGAACGTGCCGCAGCGATAGGCGTAAACACGTAATCAATGTTATGGTATTATCGGGGTTGTGCACATCAGCAATCAACCTTTGCCAACGCCGCTTTGCCCAGTGACGTGTTACCGTTTTTTTCCCCCCTCTCTTTTTTCGTAACTTTTTTCTTGATCGAATCCTTATCCCGACTTATACCGACGAAGTGGTCGATTAACGTTTTGGAGGAACGCGCTGGTGGATGCTTTGATTTGTGACGGAGTCCGCACGCCGATCGGACGCTATGGCGGCGCTCTTTCTTCGGTACGGGCGGATGATCTTGCAGCACTCCCCATCACCGCCTTGATGGAGCGGAACCCTGGTGTCGACTGGTCCGCTGTCGATGAGGTGATTTTTGGCGCGGCCAATCAGGCGGGAGAAGACAACCGCAATGTCGCGCGCATGGCGTTGCTGCTGGCAGGTCTTCCCGTGGACGTACCCGGACTGACAGTGAACCGACTTTGCGCAAGCGGCATGGATGCCGTGGGCTTCGCCGCACGCGGGATCAAGGCGGGCGACTATGATCTGACCATCGCCGGCGGCGTAGAAAGCATGAGCCGCGCACCCTTCGTCATGCCAAAAGCCGATGCCGCCTTTACCCGCGCCAATGCTGTCTACGACACGACGATAGGCTGGCGCTTTGTGAACCCGAAGATGAAAGCCACTCACGGCATCGATTCCATGCCGCAGACAGCAGATAACGTGGCCGCTGATTATAACGTCAGCCGCGCGGATCAGGATGCCTTTGCCGCGCGGTCGCAGGCCCGCTGGACTGCCGCGAATGACGCGGGCATTTTCAAAGATGAGATCGTTCCGGTCGCTGTGCCGCAGCGCAAGGGTGATCCGGTCATCTTCGATACGGATGAACACCCCCGACCGGGCACCGATGCGTCAACGCTAGGCAAGCTCAGAGGCGTGAACGGCGCTGATCTGACAGTCACCGCAGGCAACGCCAGCGGCGTAAACGACGGCGCGGCCGCGCTGTTGATCGCCTCCGAAGCCGCCGCAGAGGCGCATGGCCTGACACCGATGGCCCGCATCGTCGGCATGTCGTCAGCGGGCGTTGAGCCGCGCATTATGGGCATCGGCCCCGCACCCGCGAGTGAGAAAGTGCTCAAACGTGCAGGTCTGACAATTGATCAGATGGATGTGATCGAGTTGAATGAGGCCTTCGCCTCGCAGGGTCTTGCGACATTACGCCAGCTTGGCGTGGCGGATGATGACCCCAGAGTGAACCCCTATGGTGGCGCCATTGCGATGGGCCATCCCCTTGGAATGTCAGGTGCGCGACTGGTCTTGACCGCTGCTCACCATCTCAAACGCACAGGCGGGCGCTATGCGCTGTGCACCATGTGCGTGGGTGTCGGGCAAGGCACCGCAATGATTATTGAACGCGTCTGAACCGGGAGAACAAGACTATGTATGCACAAATGGTTAAATCCGAGGCCGCAGATGACAGCGCAGAGGCACAGGCCTTTCAGGCGCGCATTGATGCGGGTGAGAAAATCGAACCCAAAGACTGGATGCCTGCGGGCTACCGCAAAACGCTGATCCGCCAGATCGGCCAGCACGCGCACTCCGAAATTGTGGGCCAACTGCCCGAAGGCAACTGGATCACCCGCGCCCCCACGCTGGAGCGCAAGGCGATCTTGTTGGCCAAGGTGCAGGACGAAGCGGGCCATGGCCTGTATCTGTATTGCGCGGCCGAGACGCTGGGCGTCTCGCGCGACGAGCTGACAGAAATGTTGCTGGATGGCCGAATGAAATACTCTTCCATCTTCAACTATCCGACCCTGACCTGGGCGGATATGGGTGCGGTGGGCTGGCTTGTCGACGGTGCTGCGATCATGAACCAGGTGCCGCTGCAGCGTACGTCCTTTGGCCCCTACTCGCGCGCGATGATCCGCGTCTGCAAGGAGGAGTCCTTCCATCAGCGTCAGGGCTACGACATCATGATGAAGATGGCCCAAGGCACGCCGGAGCAAAAGGCGATGGCCCAGAATGCGCTGAACCGGTTCTGGTATCCGTCGCTGATGATGTTTGGACCGAGCGACGCCGACAGCACCCACTCGGTTCAGTCGATGGCGTGGAAAATCAAGATGAATACAAACGACGAATTGCGCCAGAAGTTCGTCGACCAAACGGTGCCACAAGCCGAATACCTCGGCCTTACCGTTCCGGACAAGACCCTGAAGTGGAACGAAGAGAAGGGTGGCTACGATTTTGCCGAGCCTGATTGGGAAGAGTTCTTTGAGGTGATCAAAGGCAACGGCCCTTGCAACACCGAACGTCTCGCCGCGCGTAACAAGGCGTGGGACGATGGCAAATGGGTGCGTGATGGCCTTCTGGCACACGCCGAGAAACGCAACGCACGAAAGGTAGCCGCAGAATGAGCTCTCCGAATTCAGCCTATCCAGATACTCCTGACACAAAATCCAAACCCAAGCGCCACGAATGGCCGCTCTGGGAGGTGTTTATCCGTGGCCAGCATGGCATGAGCCATCGCCACGTCGGCAGTCTTCATGCGCCTGACGAAGAAATGGCGATCAAGAACGCACGCGATGTCTATACCCGTCGCAACGAAGGCGTAAGCATCTGGGTCGTCGAGGCGCGTCATATTGCAGCGTCCTCTCCATCCGAAAAAGGCCCGCTGTACGAGCCGTCGGAGAGCAAAGTGTACCGCCACCCGACATTCTTTGACATCCCCGAGGAAGTGGGGGCGATGTGATGGTTGAGGCAACGCAAGAGCAACTTTTTGAATTCCTGTGCCGCATGGGCGACAACACCTTGGTGTTGGGTCACCGCGTCAGTGAATGGTGCGGCCACGCGCCCGTGCTTGAGGAAGATATCGCACTGGCCAACACCGCGCTCGATCTGATCGGTCAAACGCAAATGTGGCTGGGCCTTGCCGCCGAGGTAGAAGGCAAAGGCCGCTCTGCTGATGATCTGGCCATGTTGCGTGATGTTTGGGATTTCCGCAATGTGTTGCTGGTGGAACAGCCCAACGGTGACTACGGCCAGACCATGATGCGCCAGTTTCTATTTGACGCGTGGCATCTGGCAATGCTGACGGAACTGGCCAAATCATCACACGAACAAATCGCGGCAATTGCGGCGAAGGCCGTGAAAGAAGTGCAATACCACGTCGAGCGGTCCGGCGACACGGTCATGGGCTTGGGCGACGGCACCTCTGAGAGCCACAAGCGTATGCAGGATGCGCTCAACCTGTTGTGGCCTTATGTCGGCGAAATGTTTGTGAGCGACGCCGTTGACGACGCGATGGTTGCCGCAGGAATTGCCCCCGATCTGAGCGCGCTGCGCGCCCAGTTTGATATGCATGTCAAACCTGTTCTGGGTGAGGCCACGTTGAACATCCCGGAAGGTAAATTCACCCATAAGGGTGGCAAAACCGGCTTTCAGCACACCGAACATCTGGGCCATATGCTGACGCAGATGCAATGGCTACAGCGGGCCTATCCGGGAGCGACGTGGTAGGATGAAACCTGTCGAGGCACAGATTTGGGATTGGCTTGACGAGGTGCCAGACCCGGAGATCCCCGTAATCTCGGTCGTTGATCTGGGCATTGTGCGCGGTGTGGCATGGGACGGCGATACGCTTGAGGTCGCAGTAACGCCGACCTATTCCGGCTGCCCCGCCACGAGCGTTATTTCGATGGATATCGAGACAGCGATGCATGATCGCGGTATCAAAGACGTGAGGATCAAGACCCAGATCAGCCCGCCGTGGACCACGGACTGGTTGTCCGAAAAGGGACGCGCCAAGCTGATGGACTATGGCATTGCGCCGCCCCGCGCTGCGGGGGGGCCGGAATGTTGCCCACGCTGCAAATCAACAAATGTCGCGCGGATCAGCCAGTTCGGGTCGACTCCGTGCAAAGCACAATGGCGCTGCACCGATTGTCTGGAACCCTTCGACTATTTCAAATGTATCTGAGGAGAACATGTGATGGCACGCTTTCATCAATTGTCCGTCACTGACGTCACGAAAACGATCCGCGATGCGGTTGTCGTCACACTGAAGCCAGTGAACGGCGGTGATTTCGATTTCACCCAAGGCCAATACCTGACCTTCCGTCAGGATTTTGACGGCACCGAGGTACGGCGCTCCTATTCCATCTGTGCAGGCAAGGATGATGGCGTTTTGCAGGTCGGCATCAAAAAGGTTGATGGCGGCGCGTTTTCCACCTGGGCGAACGAAACGCTGGCCCCCGGCATGACTCTGGAAGCCATGGAACCGATGGGCAGTTTCCACACCCCGATCATGCCGGACGTTGCGAAGAACTATCTTGGCTTTGCCGGCGGGTCCGGCATTACGCCGGTCCTGTCGATCATGAGAACCGTGCTGGTGCGTGAGCCGCACAGTACCTTTACGCTGGTCTATGCCAACCGCGGTGTGAACTCGATCATGTTCCGCGAAGATCTTGAGGACCTCAAAAACCTGTACATGGGGCGGCTGACAGTCATCCACGTGCTGGAGAGCGACGCACAGGACATCGACCTCTTCACCGGCCGCGTGGATGCAGACAAGTGCAAGGCGCTGTTTGCGCATTGGATCGACATCGAAAGTGTTGACACGTCCTTTATCTGCGGGCCTGAACCCATGATGCTCGGCATTGCGGCAGCCCTGCGCGAACATGGCCTGACTGATGACCAGATCAGATTCGAACTGTTCGCAAGTGCCCAGCCGGGGCGGTTGACGCGCAAGGCAGGCACGGATGCAGGCAGTATCACCGCCAAATCCACAGAAGCCACAATCACGATGGACGGATCGGCGCGTAGCTTTACGATGGACAAGGACCAGTCGATCCTGGATGCCGCGCTCGAGAATGCTTTGGACGCACCTTATGCATGCAAGGCCGGAGTGTGTTCCACCTGCAAATGCAAGGTGCTGGAAGGCGAGGTAGAGATGCTCGCGAACCACGCGCTTGAGGACTATGAGGTAGCGCGCGGATATGTGCTCTCCTGTCAGGCGTACCCGCTCACCGACAAGGTTGTCCTAGACTACGATCAATAAGGAATGCGACCATGACCGACACGATGGATATTGCGGAATACCTTGCCAAGGGCGGACGCCTCACGAACCCGGCCAATGTGCCGTCCCGCTACCGCGCCGAACTGATGAAGATCATGGCCACTTTTGTGGACAGCGAGCTTGCAGGGGCGGCAGGGTTTGCCGATGTGATCAACGCAGGTCCGGGCATAAAGGAACGGATCGCTGCGGCGCGGATCGTTCTGGAAAAGACAGATCATGCTGATAAGGTACTGGAATTGATGGGGCAGTTCGGCGCAAACACCGATCGCTACGCCAGCCATCATCCGTGGACCGATCGCCTTGACCGCGACACGCCGCCTGGCGCCCGGCGCAATGAACACGACATGCGCCTGTCCGTGCTGAACTATCCGCTGGACGGGTGGGTCGATGCTGTTGTGATGAACATGCTTATGGGGCTTGCCGTGGGCGTCCAGCTGGCCGAGTTCCTTACGTCGTCTTACCAGCCTTTCGCAGAAGCCATACGCGAGGTAGAGCCGCGCGAGCGCCATCACACCGAGCTTGCCATCGAGGGGATCGAAAAGCTGATGAAGGAAGGCCACACCAGAGCCGTGCAAGACAGTATCGGCTATTGGTGGCCCCGGGTTAGCGACAGTTTTGGCACAGGGGTCTCCGCACGGGGCGATGCCCTCAAGGCGATGGGCTTGCGCAGCAAAACCAACGCTGAGCTGCATGACGCGTGGGTGGCAGCGGCGTCGGCGCAACTGGCGAAGCTCCAGCTTGAGTGCCCCGCATAAGGTAAAACAGGCAACTAAAGACCGCGCACACCGGTGAGTGTCAACTTTGTAACGAGTTGCGCATATTCATCGCGCGCCGCGTGGCCAGCACTGCTGTTCCACATGTAAAACCAGTTCAGCATGCCAAATATCGACATCACCGTGGCGCGCAACTTGCGCGGATCATCGGCAAACACATCCGGCGCTATGCTTTTGACGATATCGCTCATGTGGATCACCATATCGCGCTGATACGATTTCAGGATCTTTTGCTGATCGTCAGGCATGAGCGGGATGCCTTCAGTCTGAATCTTGTGCTCGTGGTCCATGCCTTCGTAGGATTGCAGCGTTTCGACAATCACGCGGCCAAGTTGCTGTGACGGCTCGAGCCCATCAAGCTCCAGCCCCACGATCCGGTCACGCAAGGCCGACAGATAGGTATCGAGAATATCGAACAGCAGCGCGTCCTTGCTGCTGTAATAGTGATATATATTCGCTTTTGATATTCCGCATTCCCTGGCCACATGCGACATCGACGCCCGTGCATAGCCCTGATCGGCAAATACACGGGCGGCAATCTGTAAAATGTGGACACGTTTTGCGTCATGATCTTTGGCAATAGGGCGAGACACTGTTATTCCTTGTTGCGATTATCCACGACCCGCACGGCTTTGCCCTGACTGCGTGCAACAGACCCGGGGTCACCTACAATAACTTCGGTCGAGACACCAACCATATCCTTGATGTGTTTGGTCAACATACGCGCCGCAGCCGTCTTGGACAGCTCGTCAGCAGCGCCAGGATTGACTTCTACAAACACACGCATCGCATCCATACGGCCGGACTTGTACAGCTCGATCTGGAAGTAGGGCGCAAGTCCCCCTGTCGCCATGACCTGTTCTTCAATCTGGGTCGGAAAGACGTTCACACCGCGCAGGATCATCATGTCGTCAGAGCGGCCTGTGATCTTTTCCATCCGCCGCATGCTGCGCGCAGTGCCCGGCAAGAGCCGTGTCAGGTCACGGGTGCGATACCGGATCATCGGCATGCCCTCTTTGGTCAGCGTGGTAAAGACCAGCTCACCCTCTTCACCATCTTCCACGACTTCGCCGGTCGCCGGATTGATGATCTCGGGGTAGTAGTGATCTTCCCAGACGTGCAACCCGTCTTTGCTTTCTACACATTCGTTGGCCACGCCCGGCCCCATGATCTCGCTCAACCCGTAGATATCTACGGCGTGCATATCAAAGGCCTCTTCGACCTCTTTGCGCATGGCATTGGTCCACGGCTCGGCACCGAACACACCGACCTGAAGCGATGATGTGCGCGGATCAATACCGGCCTTGTGAAAGCCTTCCAGGATGTTGAGCATATAGGACGGTGTCACCATAATGCCCTTAGGCTCAAAATCCGTGATCAGGCCAACCTGCTTCTCCGTTTGGCCGCCGCCCATGGGAACCACCGTAGCGCCCAATCGCTCGATCCCATAATGCGCGCCCAGACCGCCTGTAAACAGGCCATAACCATAGGCGTTGTGAATGGTATCCCCCGCGCGCAAACCCGACGCCCGCAAACTGCGCGCAAGCGTATCCGCCCAAACGTCGATGTCATTTTTGGTGTATACAACCACTGTGGGCTTGCCCGTGGTGCCAGAGGAGGCGTGAATACGCACAAGTTTTTCGCGCGGCACCGCAGACAACCCAAACGGATAGTTGTCACGCAAATCATTCTTGTAGGTGAAGGGAAACTTGGCCAGATCCTTGAGATCCTTCAGATCATCAGGATGCACGCCTGCGTCATCGAACCGCTTGCGATACATCGGGACGTTGTCGTAGGCATGACGCAACGACCATTTCATGCGCTTGAGCTGCAAGGCGGTAATTTCATCCCGGCTTGCAATTTCGATCGGCTCCAAATCGGCTTTTGCCGGGCTCAGATCTTCCATAAGTTATCCTCCATCCCTTAGGTTATTCTGTAAACAGCTGGCCTTTGATTGACCGCGATAGCCCCCGCATCTCCGCGATCGTCTTACCGTCCTGATTGCTCACGCGCACGTCATAGATGCCACTGCGTCCGCTCACGGAGATCTCCTGCGCCGTTGCGGTCAATGTGTCACCAATTTGTGCGGGTGCGGTGTAGGTGATCATATTGCTCTGCGCCACTGTCGCTTGGTTACGACTGTTGCAGGCAAAGGCAAAGCAACTGTCCGCTAGCGAAAAGGTGATGCCACCGTGGCACATGCCGTGACCATTGCAGTGCTGCTTTTCCACTTTCAGCGTCAAGACAGCCGTTCCTTCGTCAACTGACACCAGCGTCATTCCCAGCCATTGTGAGGCAGCATCACCCGACCACATGGCCTGTGCTGCGCGGGTTGCACGTTCTTTCGGAGTCATGATCAGGATCCTTTGAATTTTGGGCTGCGCTTTTCCAGAAACGCCGATACGCCTTCGGCATAATCCGCGCTCTCACCACAGGTTTTCATGAAACCTGCTTCCAGCTCAAGATGCTCGCTCAAGGTATCGGTCGCCGCTGCCTGAATTGCGGCTTTGCTCAGGCCAAGCCCGAGCGTCGGACCATTCGCAAAACCTGCGGTCATCGCGCGGGCTTCGGCCATCAGAGCCTCATCAGGCAGCGCTTTCCAGATCAGGCCCCAGTTTTCGGCTTGTTGCGCGGACAAGGGCTGCGCCGTAAACGCCAGCCCTTTGGCGCGCGCCTCGCCAATCAGGCGCGGCAAATGCCAGCTTCCGCCGGTGTCCGGGATCAACCCCACCTTGGAAAAAGACTGAATGAACTTCGCGCTTTGCGCTGCCAGAACGATGTCGCACGCCAACGCCAGATTGGCCCCTGCCCCGGCTGCAACACCGTTCACCGCGCAGACAACCGGAAACTCCAGCGCGCGGATCAGCCGCACAAGCGGCGCATAAAAGGTGCGAACCGTTGCGCCAAGGTCCGGCGGCGATGTCATCTTGGACGGATCACGATCGCCCAGATCCTGCCCCGCACAAAAACCGCGCCCGGCACCTGTCAAGAGGACCGCACGCATGCCTGCGTCCCGCGCTTCCTCTAGCGCCGCACGCAAGGCAAGATGCATCTCATCGTTGAAACTATTGAGCCGGTCAGGCCGGTTCAGAGTAATTTCTGTCCAGTTTTCATGTGTTTGAACAAGAATCGGATTGGTCATTTCGCGGTCACTTTCTGGTGTTCACAAATTGATACTTGCATAGACCGACCGGTTGGTCAATTAATGATGCAACAGCGATTCTGGAGGAGAACCGTCGTGAGCAGTGCCGATGTACATCTGGAAAACGGACTGGCTTTGGGGGGCGGCAGCATCCGTGCCACATCGGGCATGTTTGAAACCAGAAGCCACGGATCAAGGATCAGGGCCGCGCGCCACAAATAACAACAAACGACCATCAATCTCTTGGAGGAGGAAACCATGAAAAAATATCTACTGGGAACACTGACCGCAGCGTCACTGGCCGTCAGCGGGGCAGCATATGCCGAAGCGGAATACACGCTTGTGATTTCAAGCTGGGTGCCGCCCACACACAACATCAACGCCCAGATGATGCCCCAGATGATCGAGATGATCGAAAAAGCGACCGATGGCCGTGTCACAGCCGAAGTCCGCATGGGGATCGCCCCTCCGCCTGCACAGATGGATCTCGTCTTGGATGGCGCGGTTGACATTGCCTATGTTTTCCACGGCTACCAGCCCGGTCGTTTCGTTAGCTATAAACTGGTCGAACTGCCCGGTGTTGAAACCACCGCCGAGGCGGCCTCTGTCGCCTATTGGAACCTGTTTGAAAACCACCTCGCAGCGCTGGACGAACACCGCGGCGTCAAGGTCATCGGCCTGCACACCCACGGGCCCGGCCAGTTGCACACCAATACCCCCGTGGGCAGCCTTGCCGATATGGCAGGTCTGAAATTGCGGATGCCCGGCGGCGTTGCAAGCGATGTCGGTGCGGCATTGCAAGCGACAGGTATTCAGGTGCCGGCGCCCAAGGTTTACGAAACTCTGGCATCCAACACCGCCGATGGCGTGATGATGACAATCGACAGCCGTCAGGGCTTCCGCCTGACCGAAGTCGCCCCGAACTACTATGAAATGCCGGGCGGCTTTTTCCGTGGGTCATTCGCCTACATCATGAACGAAGATACATTTGCCGATCTGCCCGAAGATCTGCAAACCGCCCTCACCGAGAAGGTTTTCGGTGAACCGATCAGCCGCATGTCGGGGGCTGTCTGGGATGAAGGCGACGCGTTCAGTGTCCAGTTGACCAAAGACACCGAAGGCAACACGATCACACAGGCGTCCGAGGCTGACATCGCGGCCTTCGCGCCGATCACCGCCGACATCACAGCCAGCGTGCTGGAGGAAGTCAGCGCACAGGGCATTGATGCACAGGCTGCGCTGGCCTCTTTCCGCGCCGAGCTGGGCGTCGAATAACGCGCCCCACGATCAATTGGCCGGGCGGCTTATTTCGCCCGGCCGCATTGCTCAAGGAGACCTCCGATGCCAACGATCAAGAAAGTCTACCGCGTCCTTGTCGCTGTTCCGATATGGCTGGCCTGTGCCGCGCTGTTTCTGCTCATGTTGCTCACGTTCAGCGATGTTATTCTCCGCTCCAGTTTCGACGCCCCGATTGAAGCGGCAACCGAGCTGACGCGCATTCTTGTCGCTGTGATGGTCTTTGCCGTGATGCCGCATATCTCGGTTCAGGGCGGGCATATCGCCGTCGACTTGACCGATGGTTTCTTCGAGAAGCTGGGCCTGACCCGTTTCCGGGACGGGCTGATCCTGATCCTTTCCGGTGCAATGCTGTTCTGGCCCGTGGCACAGGTCTGGACACTGGCAGAGCGCACCCGTGGCTACGGCGATGTCACGGAATACCTCGGAATGCCGCAATATCTGACAATGTGGTTCATTGCGTCGGGCGTGACATTGGCCGCTGTCGCGATGGTGATCTCGGGGCTGCTGGCCCTCTTCGCACCCCGTTTTCTGAAGGAGTTCCAAGCATGACCGCTGCATTGATCGGTTTTGGTATCGTTCTTGTTCTCGTCCTTTTGCGGATGCCGATTGTCTTCGCGATGGGCTTTGTCGGCACGCTCGGGTTCGCCTACGAGCGCGGCGGCAGCATGTTCGATGAACGCGGGCTGCGCGCGTCCCTGTCCATGGTCGGACGGCAGATAACGGACACTGCACAAGACTACGGCCTGTCCGTGATCCCCTTGTTTATCCTCATGGGACTGTTTGTGAACAAGGGCGGTATGGCCCGTGAACTCTATGCGGTGTCCAACGCCTTTCTCGGCCACATGCGCGGTGGCCTTGCGATGGCGACAGTCATGGCCTGCGGCGGCTTCTCCGCGATCTGCGGATCATCCCTTGCGACAGCCGCGACCATGTCCAAGGTCGCTATGCCCGAGATGCGCAGGTTCAATTACTCCGACGGGCTGGCCACCGCGTCCATTGCTGCGGGCGGTACGCTTGGCATTCTCATTCCGCCCTCTGTCATCCTGGTCATTTATGGCATCCTGACGGAAACCTCGATTGGCAAACTCTTCATGGCGGGGATCATTCCGGGCCTGATGGGCATCCTGTTTTATCTGGGCGCGGTCCGCTACACAGTCTGGCGCACGCCCGATGCAGGCCCAGCAGGTGTGCGCGTACCGTGGCCAGAGCGCCTCGTCGCGCTGAAATCCGTATGGGCCGTGCTGTTGCTGTTCTTTCTGGTGATCGGCGGCCTTTATGGCATCTTCGATTTCGCCCCGCTCAACCTGACATTCTCGCCCACCGAGGCAGCAGGCATGGGAGCCATGGGCGCCTTCATCATCGCGCTGGCCCGTGGCGGTCTGAGCTTCAAGGGCACGTTCGAAGTGCTAGCTGAAACCGCAGTCACCTCCGCCAGCTTGTTCGCAGTTCTGATCGGTGCGCAGATTTTCTCGAACTTCGTCAACGTGGCGGGCATGCCGGAAGCATTGATCAGCCTTGTTACCGCCTATGACGTCTCCCCGATGATGGTCATGGTCATGATTCTGCTGGTCTATGTTGTGCTGGGCTGCGTATTCGAGAGCATGTCGATGCTCCTGCTGACGGTGCCGATCTTCTTTCCGTTGGTCACATCCTTGGGGTTTGACCCCATCTGGTTCGGCATTGTCGTCGTGGTTGTCGTTGAAATCTCATTGATCACGCCGCCTGTGGGTCTGAACGTGTTCATCCTCAAGGGCGTGGTGGGAGACGTATCGACCGGCACAATCTTCAAAGGGGTAACACCGTTCTGGATCGCTGATATCCTGCGTCTTGTACTGATTGTCCTGTTGCCCACCATCGTTCTATTTTTACCAAATCAAATGGGTGGCTTGGGGCATTAGTCGCCCTGCCCTAAGAAAGGAAATCTCATGAGTCTTCTTGAAGTCAAAAGTTTCGTGGCTGGCGAATGGGTTGCCCCCGATGCCAATGCCCGCGCCATCGAAAACGCGGTAACCGGTGAAAAGTTGGGACGTGCAGGCAACGACGCGCTGGATGTGCAGGCCATGCTGGACTACGCGCGCCAGACAGGTGGTCCCGCCCTGCGGGCGATGACATTCCACGACCGCGCCCGCATGCTCAAGTCGCTGGGTGAGGCTTTGGGTAAGCACAAACAAGCGCTCTACGATCTGTCCTTCGCAACAGGGGCGACGCAGTCAGATCATCTGATCGACATCGACGGCGGCATCGGGACCATGTTTGTCTTTGCATCAAAGGGCCGCCGTGAAATGCCCGATGCACATGTCTACCTCGACGGCGACGTAGAGCAGCTGTCGCGGAACGGCACCTTTCTGGGGCAACATATTGCCACGTCCCTGCAAGGCGTTGCCGTGCACATCAACGCCTTCAACTTCCCCGTTTGGGGCATGTTGGAAAAGCTCGCGCCAACCTTGCTGGCCGGCGTGCCCGCCATCGTAAAACCCGCAACAGCGACGTGCTATGTCACCGAGTTGGCAGTCAAGATCATGCTCGATAGCGGCATCCTGCCCGCAGGTGCACTACAACTTGTCTCGGGCGGTCTGGGCGACATGCTTGACCGGCTGACCTGTCAGGACGTGGTCAGCTTTACAGGCTCGGCCAACACAGCTTTCAAGCTCCGCTCTGCCCCGCATATCCTGCGCAACTCCATTCGTTTTGTCGCCGAACAGGACAGCCTGAACGCCTCGATCCTTGGCCCCGATGCGGTCCCCGGCACGCCGGAGTTCGATCTGTTCGTCAAGGAAGTCCAGCGCGAGATGACCACGAAGGCAGGTCAGAAATGCACCGCGATCCGCCGGATCATTGCCCCGCAAGCACATGTCGACGCTGTGATCGAGGCGCTGAGCGCACGTCTTGCAAAGACCGTGATCGGCGATCCCCGGCATGAGGCCACCCGCATGGGTGCGCTGGTCTCCAACAGCCAAAAACGCGACGTGCTGGAAAAAGCCGCTATCCTCGCCACCGAAGCCGAGCGTGTCTTTGGCGACGCCGACAATTTCGACGTGTCTGGTGCAGACGCAACCAAGGGCGCTTTCCTGCCGCCCATGCTGTTCCACTGCGCAAACCCCGACACAGCCGAACACATCCATGACACCGAAGCCTTTGGCCCTGTGTCTACCATCATGGGCTACCGTGATCTGGACCACGCAATCGCATTGGCCAACCGCGGCGAAGGCTCGCTCGTGGCATCTGTGATCACCCATGACACAGATGTTGCGCGCGCAGTTGTATCGGGCGCCGGCGCATTCCATGGTCGGCTGTACTTCAACAACCGCGACAGCATGAAGGAATCTACCGGCCACGGCTCTCCCCTGCCGCACATGGTTCATGGTGGCCCCGGTCGCGCCGGCGGCGGCGAAGAACTGGGCGGTTTGCGCGGGGTAATGCACTACATGCAGCGCACGGCCATTCAAGGCAGCCCCGACATCCTGACTGCAATCAGCCAAAAATGGGTGCCCGGTGCGACTGAGAAACCGGCCCCTGCCCACCCGTTCACGCGCACCTTCAACGAACTGGAAATCGGTGAAACCATCCACACCGATCCGCGCAAGATCACGCTGGAAGACATCGAACACTTTGCCGAATTCACCGGTGATACGTTCTACGCCCACATGGATGACGCAGCTGCCAAGCGCAATCCGTTCTTCCCGGGCCGGGTGGCACATGGGTATCTACTGATCAGCTTTGCTGCGGGTATGTTTGTGGAGCCAAACGAAGGCCCCGTTCTGGCGAACACAGGTCTGGACGCGCTAGGCTTCCTGAAACCGGTTGAAGCCGGTGACAGCATCAAGGTGCGGCTGACGGTCAAACACAAGACCCCACGCAACGAGAACTACGGCGAAGTGCGCTGGCATGTGACACTCACCAACCAGAATGATGAGAAGGTCGCCGAATACGAGCTTCTGACAATGAACGCATATACATCCTAGTCTTGGAAATCCTGCATATGCGGACTAAGAACCGTGTATGCAGGCGCCCTTGTTCCAGAACCTCACCAAACATGTGACCTTTAACCGGACGCCGCGCGTCTGGTCACTTTTGGTGACGGTGTTCGGAGAACTGGCCCAAGACCGGGATGCACGGATCAGCGGGTTGCTCCTGCGCCACCTGAGCGAACACATCGGGATCAAACCCGAAGCGATGCGCGTTGCACTTCACCGCCTTCGCAAGGACGGCTGGATCGACAGCGAACGCACGGGGCGCACAAGCGCGTATTTTCTGACCCCCTGGGGCCGCCAGCAGAGCATTGCCGCGTCACCACGGATCTATGCAAGAGGACCTGCGGCATCCGAGGCATGGCTTGTAGTCTTCAACCCCGGACACTCCGCGCAGGACAGTGATGTGTCAGGGGCGTGGATTTCTTCCAATCTGCTGGTAACCTCTGTCCGGCCAGAGAGTAACGAAGTTGTCGCGACAGAGCTGCGCAGCACGGATGCCCTGCCGGATTGGATCACGAACAAAGCCTGTGATCCTGCAACCGTCAGCCTGTCTCAGGATTTTCTGGCCGCTCTGGAAGCCCTGCGCGCATCGCTCGACACCGCTACGGGCCTGACCCCGATGCAGATCGCAGCCCTGCGTGTGCTACTGGTGCATGGCTGGCGGCGGATTGTCCTGAAGGCACCGCTCCTGCCGGATCATGTCTTCTCGGACGGCTGGCGCGGCATGCAGTGCCGTGCAGGGATATTCGACCTTCTTGACCAATTGCCCAAACAAAAGCTGACCGACCTCGAGCATGGATTGTTGACAGACGTATCGTGATACCTCGACCGGAACACCGGTCAATGGATGCGCCAAGACCATTCATAGGTAGCAGTTAGCGGATTACGATTTCCGCGCCGAACCCGTGCCCGTTCGCAACGGATTTACGGACCGCCTCGGGATCGAGCACGTCACCTCCCAGCGTCACCATCTCCCGGTCCCAGGGCAAAGCATCGACAACCTTTTGCAATGTCTCCAGAAACTTCTCTGTGCCTCCGGCTTGGGTATTGTTTGCGTAGGAAAGTTTCAAACGCCGATGATGAAACGCGATCAGAAAGGAAACGGATTTGTCCGCCATGACATCTGCAATGCTGGGCAAAATATTATATTCGCCCCCTTCGACATCTATTTTCACGAAGACCTTTTTATAATCGCCACGATATTTCTCTATGACCTTTTGCAACCGCTGAGTGCTGACTTTCCAGCTCGCCGCAGTTGCCGCGTTCAGCATGCTGGTCATTGAATCGCCGCCCACCTTGTTGCTGGCCGCGATTGTGATGGGCCGGCCCGTGGAATGGATCGCCTTGTTCACCAACTCGACATTTTGCGCCCAAGGGGCATCTGAATTGAGCGCAAGATTTGCCTTGAGAGTAGCATATGCCACAGGATCAGGCTCGAAACCCACGCAATATCCACAGCGCTGCGCTGTGTACAGGATTGTAGGCCCGATCCATCCACCGCAGTCGATGGCCAAGGTGTCCTTGTCGGTTTGCTCGTCTATCACGCGATAGGTTTCTGTCTCCCAAACGCCGCGATTTACTTTCATCCAGAACCGGTCGTGCTGCGGGATTTCACCGCTCTGAACCAGAAACTCCACGCCGTTGATAGAAACTGTCGTACTCATGATCTCGAACCTTCCAATCCGGACTGAGGCATTGGCGTTTCCAAAGCACCGCCACCTGATTTCAACTGGTCAAGTCCTCTTGCGGAACGTCGCACATATTTGACTCTACAAAGCAGAATTCTGCACCCTGTTTCATGAAGACCTCACGCAATTTCGGCCCAAACGTCAAGCATTTATGACACATTGGGCAAAGCGTTAGCAGCGATGTACATCTCGCGCCCGCTTGCACCACCTGCGATCAGAAAGCGCAGCAGGGGACAGTGCGCTGTCCGGTTCAGCGGCTCCAAAACCATAAAATACCACCGCCGCGCATGGGCGCGGACGTCTAGGCACCTGTTGTGTGACGCCCCGACACCTATGTGTTACAGCAGCAGAGCAAGCGCGCGCACCACATCCCCCAAACAGGCTACGGCCAACCAACAACCGCAGGGTCCATATGCAATTCATCGAAAACCGCACCTTTGACGAAATCATCTTAGGTGAGACTGCCGAGCTGACCCGCACGCTCGAACCACAGGACATTGACTTGTTCGCCGTGATGTCGGGCGATGTGAATCCCTCGCATGTGGATGCCGAATTCGCCGCCTCTGACATGTTTCACAAGGTGGTCGCGCATGGCATGTGGGGCGGTGCGCTGATCTCTGCGGTGCTGGGCACCGAGTTGCCGGGACCGGGAACCGTATACCTCAACCAGAGCCTCAGCTTCCGCCAGCCGGTGGGCGTTGGTGATACCGTCACGATCCGCGTCACTGTCACCGCCAAGAGTGATGCACACCCCCATGTTACGCTGGCCTGTCTGTGTACCAACCAAACCGGAGAGACGGTGATCGAGGGCGAGGCGCAGGTGGTGGCCCCCACCGTCAAGGTCCGCCGCCCCCGCGTGGCCTTGCCGCAGGTGCATTTGCACGAAAAGGGCGCGCGGTTTGCCGCATTGATCGCCAAGACTGCGCCGCTCGATCCCGTGCGCACAGGCGTGGTCCATCCCTGCGATGCCCTGTCTCTGGAGGGCGCGCTTGAGGCAGCGGAACGTGGCATAATCATCCCCGTCCTTATCGGACCGCGCGGAAAAATCGAAGCTGTGGCGCTGGAGACAAAGCGCGATCTTGAAGGCGTCGAGATTGTCGATGTTCCGCACAGCCATGCCGCCGCCGATATGGCGGTCAGCATGGCGCGCGCCGGCCGGATCGAGATGATCATGAAAGGCAAGCTGCACACGGATGAGCTGCTCGCCCCTATCGTAGACAAAGCCACCGGCCTGCGCACCGACCGGCGGATCACGCATATCTTCGTGCTGGATGTGCCACATTACCCCAAGCCGCTGCTGATCAGCGACGCGGCGATCAACATTGCTCCCGATCTGGATGCAAAACGCGACATCGTGCAAAACGCCATTGATCTGGCAATCGCGCTCGGCAATCCGCTGCCCAAGGTTGCCGTGCTGTCGGCGGTGGAAACGGTGACGCCGACGATCCCGTCGTCGGTCGATGCCGCAGCCCTGTGCAAGATGGCGCAGCGCGGACAGATCACAGGCGGGCTGGTGGACGGGCCGCTGGCGTTTGACAACGCCGTCTCGTCTGCCGCCGCGAAGACCAAGGCGATTGTCTCGGACGTTGCGGGCGATGCGGATGTGCTGATCGTGCCCGATCTGGATGCGGGCAACATGGTCGCCAAGCAGCTGATCTATCTGGCCGGAGCCGATGCGGCGGGTCTGGTGCTGGGCGCGCGGATCCCGATTGTGCTGACCAGCCGCGCGGACGGTGTGATGTCGCGCCTCGCCTCCGCCGCGATGGCCCAGCTATTTGTGCATCACCGCAAAGGCACCGCACCATGAGCGGGATATTCCTCACCCACAACACGTGCTCCTTCGGTATCGGCTACGCCGCCGCCGACAGTCCCGTAAACGCCTGTCCTTCGCTACTGAGCGAACCTTTGCTTTTTTATGCATAATTGACCTTGATCAATAATCCACCTGCCTAGCTGTGCTAGCATCCCCCAAACCCAAACCCAAACCCGAGAGGATGCACCATGGCCGAAGATGACAAGACCACGCAGACGACGTCCCCGATGATGGACCTTATGAATGCCATGCAGGCTGCCGGCTTCAAAACCATGGCGGGCGCAGGCAATGACTGGATGGAAACCATCGCCGAGATGGGCAGCGAGATGATGCGGTTCACCGCCGAGCGGATCAGGGAGGACGTGCAGGCGCGTCATGCCATCCTGAACGCCAAAGACTTCACCGAGGCGCAGCATGTGCAGGCGCAGTTTTTCCAGAAAGCAATGGATGACTACCGCGCCGAGACCGCAAAATTGGTCGAGATCGGGCAGGCACTGAACACCGACAAGCCCGGCCCGACCAAGACCTGAGACTTCTCTAAACCTTCCGGCGGTCCTGCCGTCGTGAGGGTCCCTGTCCCTGAAACCCTGCCACAAGGAATTCCGTCATGATAAACAACACCGTCCTCATGGTCATCGGCAAAGACGCCTCCAAAGACGTGTTGGCGCGCCAGTTTGAAACGCTCCGCGCGATGCCAGCGCGTGCAGCTGTTCTTGTGGTCGCCGAAGTCCCCAACTTTCCCTATTACGCTGTCGGCATCCCGCCCTATGGCTCGATCGTCCTGCCTGCTGACTGGCAGGAGGAAATGACCGGCCAGAAAAAAGCAATTGCCGCCAAGGAAGAAGAGATCGAGGCGCTGCTAGCCGAACATGACGTGTCAGGCGAGGTGATGACAGTCGTCTGCGAACCCGCGATGGTGTCCGAGGCCGTAGGCCGCCGCGCGATGATGTGTGACATGGCGCTGGTCGGAGACGATTTGCGCGCGTCCGAAGCTCTCTACAGCAAGGTTGTTCACGGCGTTCTGCTCCAGTCCCCCGTGGGCGCCGTTCTGAATGCCGCCGATGCCGCCCCGCTTGCCGCGCCCGCTTGCATCATGGTCGCATGGAACAGCCATCTGAACTCCGCCAGCGCGGTTCATCAGGCGCTACCCCTGCTGAAAAGCGCGCAGAAAGTGATCATCGCCAGCATTGATCCCGTCATGACCGAACATGCCGACGGTGAAGACCCCGGTGTGGACGTCGGCAAATGGCTCACCCATCACGGCTGTAGTGTGGAAGTACAACAATTCCCCAGTGGCGGGATGAGCGTAGGTGAATGCATTCTCGCGCGCGCGAAGGAAGCAGGTGCCGATCTGGTGGTTATGGGATCCTACGGCCACTCCAGAGCCCGAGAAGCCATCTTTGGCGGCACAACCCGCACAATGATCGAGCAAACATCAATGCCGGTGTTTCTGGGCCACTGAACGGGCGTTACGTCCAGCCGGACCTCCTCCGGCTGGACGCTTCTTTTGCCAACTCAATTCAGCTTTTGGCACAAGCATCATAGGTGCCGATGCGCCAGACAGACGTCATGACGACGCAAAAGCGACCACTCCTCCATCTCTCCACGAAGCCAGGTCGGCGCAGTTTTCGGGAAAGTATTCTCGGACATTCGGCCGATCACCCACAAAGGACCGTGAACCCGTAGCAGTCGAGTGAGCAATTTATCTCCTGCGTTGGTCAGGTTCGCGTCTGGGCATGCCATCAATGTCAGGTTCTGGCGGCCACAATCTCGGCAGGAATGCACACCGCGCTATCGACCGGCGCTGCAGGGCGAAACCCGGTTTGACTGCAAATTACCAATCACTGAATTGCGGATGGTCGATGAAACAACCCGACGGCCCAATCATTTCAAAAGGCCCTTGATCATCACCCTTGCGCCACCAAGCGTTGACCGTTGCGAAAAAGAAATAGCATAGTTCTTAGATTACGCAGTCAGCAGATGCCCGCAATGGTCGCGACATGCGCCTATCAGGTGAGAGGAGGTTGCATGAATATACCTGAAACACTCGCTGCACAGACGATCGCGCCCGAGCACTATTGGGCCATGATGGAAGCTGTTTCATCAGGTATGTTCTATTGGAGCGTTCGGGAGGACAGCGTCCAATGGTCACCGAAGCTTCATCAAACACTCGGATACGCAGCGCAAGAGTATGCCGGTGTATCCGACACCTTCGCCCTCATGCACCCGGAAGATTTGGACCCGTACAAGGAAATTCTTCAGACGGCGATGGCAGCGAGGCGGGATTACACCGCTTCGGTCCGGCTCAAGAATGCCAAGGGCGCTTACCAGCATTTTGAAGTGTCTGCCCATTGGATGCCGGCGCCGGATGATGACCGGCCAGACCTGATCGGTTTTCTTCGCGACGTAACGGACCTGACTGAATCCCGCGCACAGGCGCGGCGGTCGGAGCAGATATTCCACGCCCTGTGCGAAAACATGCCCGCCGCAGTCTTTATCAAGGGATTGGACGGAGTCTATATCTACGGCAATGAATTGGCGGCCGCCTACGTGGGACGCACGAAGGAGACATTTATCGGGCGCACCGCATCGGATATTTTCGATACGGAGACAGCTTTGGCACTGAAAGCGGTCGATGAACGCCTGATCAGGACCGGTGGCAGTATCTCACGTCAAAGCACTTTTGAAACAGAACGCGGTGAGGGACGGTCGATGCTGGACACCACCTTCCTGATCGATGGGCTGTCAGAGGGCGAAAAACTGATTGCAGGCGTTGCGTTCGATACGACCAAGCAGCACGAAGCGGAGCAGGCGGTGGCGCGCAGCCAGCGGCTCGAGGCGCTTGGGCAACTGGTCGGGGGCATCGCACATGATTTCAACAACACACTTGCGGTTTTGAAAGGCAATCTTGAGTTGCTTCAGCTCATCGACGACAAGTCAGAATGTCAGCTGTTCTGCAAGGAGATGGATGACGCAATCGAGCGGGGCCGCCGCTTGACGATGCAATTGCTGGCCTACGGTCGCAAAGCAGTTCTCAGCCCCAAGATTCACAGTTTGTCAGACATCTTGGCCGAAAGCGACAGGATGCTGCGGCGGGTTCTTCCGGAAACGATACACATCGAGATGGTGGCGGGAGGTGGTTTATGGAACACCCTGATCGACCGGTCGCAGGTCGAGAACGCGATTCTGAATCTGGCGATCAATGCGCGTGACAGTATGCCCGATGGTGGCAAGCTGACGCTTGAGACGCGCAACATACGCTTGGATGCCGACTATGTGGATGATCGACATGAACCGGTCACACCGGGGCGGTATGTGATGCTTGCCGTTACAGACACAGGTAGCGGCATGAGCAAAGATGTCATGGACCGGGCGTTCGAGCCGTTCTTTACCACCAAAAGCGTCGGTCAGGGTTCGGGCATGGGACTGGCCATGGTGCACGGTCTTATGTCACAGATTGGCGGCAGCGCGCGCATCTACAGCGAGCGGGATGTTGGCACGACGGTAAAGCTCTACTTCAGGGCATCCGAAGAGGCCACTGAACTAGAACTCGAACAGACACCAATGCCGATCGCGCCAGGCACTGCCCATATTCTGTTGGCCGAGGATGAAAAAAGCGTCCGCGAGATGCTAACGCGCCAACTGCAATCGCTGGGGTATCAGGTGACGGTCGCCGTGAACGGTGATCTAGCCTTTGAACTTCTTCTGGATGATCCATCCATAGAATTGCTGATAACGGATGTTGTCATGCCGGGCAGGTTGCAAGGCCCGATGCTCGCGCGAAAAGCGCGGGAGCATCGCCCCGATTTACCCGTCCTCTTCATGTCGGGCTATCCTAGAGAAGCAGCCATTCATGGCAACGGCTTGCAAGAGCGGGATATCAATCTCATGAAGCCTGTCGGGATGCAGGACTTTGCAGCTGCAATCACGGAGCTTTTGAAAAACCGCAAAACCGAAACCTGAAGATTTCATCAATTACGGCGGATAACTAAGTGTTTCCTTGACGCACCGGCTCAGCTCGTGCACAGCGGCTTTGGCATCATCGCTCTGCCCGTTTTATCAAAGAAGCGCACAGCTCCTGCGTCGCTCTCGATCATTATGGTCTGCCCCGGCTCCATCCGGTTGCCATATCCGTCCCGCAGGATCAGCTGATCCGCGCCCACGCGCAAATGTACCAGTGTTTCCGCCCCCAGAGATTCGACCAGCATCACCTCAGCTTCTGTGCCTTTGCGTGCCATGCGCAGCATCTCGGGCCGCACGCCAACGGAAACCGTTCCATCGGGTGCGCCGCCTGCAAGTGCGGCCATCGCCGTCCCGAACGGCGTGCCAAGATGGACCACATTCATTGGCGGCGCCCCGATGAATTCCGCGACAAAGCGGCTGGCGGGATGTTCGTAGAGCTCCATCGGTGTGCCGATCTGTTCGATCTTGCCTTCGGACATAATGACAATCCTGTCGGCAAGACTCATCGCTTCGACCTGATCATGGGTCACAAAGACAAAGGTTGCGCCAAGGCGGCGGTGCAGGCTCTTCAACTCGGCGCGCAACTGGGTCCGCAGTTTGGCATCCAGATTTGAAAGTGGTTCATCAAACAGGAACACCGCAGGCTCGCGCACAATGGCCCGGCCCATCGCCACGCGCTGGCGCTGTCCCCCGGACAACTGGCGCGGCTTGCGATCAAGATAGGGCTCGATCTGAAGCGTGGCGGCAGCGGCGGCGACACGACTTTCGATCTCCGGGCGCGGCATCCCTTTGTTCTTGAGCCCGTATTCCATGTTTTTGCGCACGCTCATATGTGGATAGAGAGCGTAGTTCTGGAACACCATCGCGATGTCTCGTTCGGCCGGCTCCAGCTTGTTCACCACGCGACCCGCAATTTCCACCTCGCCTTCGCTGATCGTCTCTAGCCCGGCAACCATCCGCAAAATCGTGGACTTCCCACAACCGGAGGGACCAACAAGAACCATCAGCTCACCATCGGCAATATCGACTGTTGCGCCTGACACCGCCTTGACACCACCGCCATAGGTCTTGCCCAGGTTCTTAAGTTTTAGTTCGGCCATAGTTATTTCTCGCTATCGACAAGGCCCTTAACAAAGAGCCGCTGCATGAAGATCACCACCAGAACCGGTGGCAGCATCGCCAGAACGGTTACGGACATGATGTAATTCCAGTTGGGTTCGCTATCGACAACATCCGCCATCCGCTTGATGCCCGCGACGATGGTTTGATAGCTGTCATCAGTGGTCACAAGGATGGGCCAAAGGTATTGGTTCCAACCGTAAATAAAGAGGATCACGAACAGTGCCGCGATGTTGGTCTGCGACATCGGGACAAGGATATCTTTGAAAAACTTCAGCGGTCCTGCGCCGTCGATCCGTGCGGCCTCGACCATTTCATCCGGAATTGTCAGGAACACCTGCCGAAAGAGGAAAGTTGCGGTGGCCGATGCCATCAGCGGCACGGTCAATCCTGTATAGGAATTCAACAGGTTCAGATCCGAGATAACAGCAAATGTCGGCACGATGCGCACCTCGACCGGCAGCATGAGGGTGATGAAGATCATCCAGAACGCCAACACCCGAAACGGAAAGCGGAAATAGACGATGGCAAAGGCAGAGAGGATTGAGATGACGATCTTACCGAAGGCGATCGCCAGCGCCATTATCATTGAGTTTTGCAACATCACACCGATGGGCACGGACATCTGGGAGGATACACCTCCTTCGAAAATACTGCTGTAGCTTTCAACGATATTCGGCCCGGGCAAAAGCGGGATCGTGCCTGTGACAAAGGCGGACGGCTCGTGCGTTGAAGCGATGAAGGCAATGTAGACCGGAAATGCCACGATCAGCACACCCAGGATCAGGACCGCATGCGCAAGATAATCCAGCCAGCGTTGATTTTCGACCATTTTAACACTCCTCTCAGTAGGTGATGCGGCGCTCGACAAAGCGGAACTGGATCACCGTCAACACGATCACCAATCCCATCAAGATCACCGACTGCGCCGCCGAGGACCCAAAGTTCAGCCCGACAAACCCGTCACGAAACACCTTGTAGACAAGGATATTGGTCGCCTGCGCCGGGCCGCCTTCGGTTGTGGCGTCGATCACGGCAAAGGTCTCGAACAGCGTGAAGACAATATTCACGACCAGTAGAAAAAACGTGGTGGGCGACAAAAGCGGCAAAGTGATCGTCCAGAACCGCTTGAGCGGACCCGCACCGTCGATGGCAGCCGCTTCCTTAAGGCTTTTCGGAATCGACTGAAGACCGGCGAGAAAGAAAAGGAAGTTATAGCTGATCTGCTTCCAGGCCGCCGCGATGACAACAAGGATCATGGCATCACTGGCCGTCAACGAATGGTTCCAATCATATCCAAACACCGTTTCAAGAATATAAGGCATGATCCCGATCGTGGGATTGAAGATGAACCACCACAAAATGCCCGCCACGGCAGGTGCAACCGCATAGGGCCAGACGAGAAGTGTCGTATAAAAACGACCACTCCGGATCATCCGGTCTACAGCAAGCGCCAGCACCAGTGACACGCCGAGCGCCAGCACCACGGTAGAGACCGAAAAGACGACGGTCACTTTGACTGCATTCAGGTATTCTGGATTGTCGAACAGCCGCGTGTAGTTGCGCATGCCTACAAAGGTCGAAGACATGCCAAAGGCATCTTCGCGCAGAAAGGACTGACGGACCGCTTGCGCCGCAGGCCAAAGGAAAAAGATAACCGTTACCGCCAATTGTGGCGCCAGCAACAGATAGGGAAGTCCCTTGTTGCCAAAAATCGCTCGCTTTGTCTGCATCGGGTCCTCGCGACAGAAAGACCCGCGCCACAAAACTGCGGCGCAGGCCAAGGGGTCTAAATCAGAAGGGCTTAGCCGTTTGCGTCTTCGAAGTCGCGGATCAGCACATTGCCCCGCTCGACCACCGCATCCAGGGCGCCCTGCGCATCGACATCGCCAGTGAGCAGGCGCTGGAACTCTTCGTCGATCACGTCACGGATCTGGACATAATTGCCAAACCGCAAACCGCGCGAATTTTCCGTAGGCTCGTTCAGTGTAATCTGCTCGATCGAAACTTCTGAACCGGGGTTGGCTTCATAATAGCCTTGTGATGTGCTCAACTCATACGCTGCTTGCGTGATCGGCAGATAGCCGGTCTGCTGGTGCCAGGCCGCCTGAACCTCTGCCGAGGACAGGTAGTTGAAGAAGGCCGCAACGCCTGATTCCTCTTCTGCGGAACCGCCCGACAGAACCCAAAGGGTCGCACCGCCAATGATCGAGTTTTGCGGTGCGCCTGCCACATCCTCATAGTATGGCAGCATGCCGAAACCAACTTCGAAATCGGGGGTGTTTGCCAGAACTCCGGCCCGCGAGGCGGATGAGTTCATGTACATGGCACACTGCTGGGCGTAAAAGGCCGGAGGCGCATCCGCACCACCACCCGGGCCGCCGTAGCGGAACAGATCTTCGTCTTCCCAGCGTGCCAGGTTTTCCCAATGGCGCACTTGCACGGGCCCGTTGACGGTCAGCTCGGTCTCAAGCCCGCCAAAGCCGTTTTGCAGCGTGCCGATCTGCTGGTTGTGCCACGCCGAGAGGTTTTCCAGCTGCGCCCAGCTGACCCAACCGGTTGTAAAGCCACACTCCGCTGCACCTGATTCCATGATCTGGCGCGAGAAGGTCTCCATCTCGGCCCAAGTGGTCGGTGCGACCTCCGGATCAAGACCAGCCGCCTTGAACACATCCTTGTTGTAGTAAAGGATTGGCGTCGAAGAGTTGAACGGCATCGACAGCATGTTGCCGTCAGGATCGGTATAATATCCCACAACCGCAGGCAGGAAAGCAGAGGGGTCGAAGGGCGCGCCCGTCTTTTCCATCAATTGGTAGACGGGGATGATCGCGCCTTCGGCTGCCATCATGGTGCCCGTGCCGACTTCAAAAACCTGCACGATGTCGGGCTGTTCACCCGCGCGGAACGCAGTGATCGCACCTGTCATCGTCTCGGTATAGCTTCCGCGATAAGATGGGACGACCTCATACTCGCTCTGGGAAGCGTTGAAATCTGCAACGATGCCTTCGAGGATCGTGCCGAGCTCTCCACCCATGGCGTGCCACCAGTCAATCTTGGTCTGTGCGATGGCGGATGAACTCAGCGCAACAAAACTCACGGCGCTGGCCGCAGCGATATGGCGAATATTCATGTTTTTCTCCTTTGGCCGAGCTGTCGGCCCCTGTAGCGATCAGAAAACGAAAAGAGGACTTCGCACCCACTTCGCGTGAAGCCTTAACGATCCAATGTGACAGGTGTATTACAAGGCCATAGCATTCCGGATGTGTCTGATCATCGTATGACGCAAGGCGATGATCCGCGCTCAGCATCGGCTTCAAGCCTTCAAGCCTTCAAGGCGCAAAAGAACTAAGCCCTCAGGATAAAGCCGCAACTATGCGTGCCGATAA
>TARA_R110002020_G_scaffold293535_6_pt1 | contig 31226 bp, 33 predicted proteins | sample TARA_R110002020 | Tara Oceans TARA_R110002020 (sample SAMEA4396489) | marine metagenome | biome: Westerlies Biome; feature: [MES] marine water layer (ENVO:01000295) within the mesopelagic zone...; material: water (ENVO:00002006), including particulate matter (ENVO:01000060) such...
TGAATAGAAATAAAAAATCCCCAATTAGTACTAACCGGGGATTTTAATATTATTTAAAATGCTATTATAGAATAAGCATCGCGTCACCGTACGTGTAGAATTTATAACCTTCTTTTACAGCCTCGTCATATGCTCTCTTCATGAAATCGTGACCTGCAAATGCAGAAACCATCATCAACAATGTTGATTTAGGTGTGTGGAAGTTTGTTACCATACAGTTTGCAATACTAAAGTCATATGGAGGGAATATGAACTTATTAGTCCACCCGCCAAATTCATTTAAAGTATGATTAGAGCTTACCGCACTTTCTAAAACACGCATTACAGTTGTACCAACTGCACAAATTCTGCGTCTTTCACCTATCGCTTTATTGATAACTGCAGTTGCATCTTTTTTAATATATGCCTCTTCGCTATCCATTTTGTGCTTAGACAGATCTTCTACCTCAACAGGGCTAAAAGTTCCTAAACCTACGTGAAGAGTAACTTCAGCAAAATCTACACCTTTAATTTCTAAACGCTTTAATAAGTGCTTAGAGAAATGTAAACCAGCAGTAGGAGCCGCTACAGCGCCTTCTTCTTTAGCATAAATAGTTTGATAACGCTCTGCATCATCTGGTTCTACTTCACGCTTAATGTATTTAGGTAATGGTGTCTCACCAAGTTCTGTAAGCTTATTTCTAAACTCTTCATAAGAACCATCATATAGAAAACGCAATGTTCTACCTCTTGATGTTGTATTATCTATAACCTCAGCTACCAGACTCTCATCATCGCCAAAGTAAAGCTTGTTACCTATTCTTATTTTACGTGCAGGGTCTACAAGAACGTCCCAAAGTCTGGTTTCAGAGTTAAGTTCGCGAAGAAGGAAAACTTCAATACGCGCACCTGTTTTTTCTTTGTTACCGTATAAACGTGCAGGAAAAACCTTAGTATTATTAAGCACCATCACATCATTGGGCTCAAAATAATCTATAAGATCTTTAAAATGTTTGTGCTCAATGGTTTGAGTCTTGCGATTAAGAACCATCAATCTGGCTTCATCCCTGTTTTCAGCAGGGTACTCGGCCAATAATTCTTTCGGCAAGTCAAAATTAAAATGTGAAAGTTTCATTCCCATGGAATTCAGTTTTATGTATTTAAAAAAGAGTGCAAATATACAATCTCAAGGTAGGCCTTGTCAAGTAAATAACGGTTTAATTTATAAAGCCTCTAAACTGTGGTGATCTCAAAGCCTAAAGAAGTAAAATCATTCCAGAAATCAGGGTATGATTTATTTACAACCTCAGCATCTTCAAAAAGTATAGGCATCTTAAGCGCAAGAGGCGCAAAGGCCATTGCCATACGATGATCCTGATACGTTTTTATCGTTATATCTGGATTGTAGACTTTTGCCGGCTCAAGGTGCAATGAATCTTTTGTTACACCCAATTGTGCTCCCAATTTAGAAAGTTCTGTATGCAGAGCTAAAAGCCTGTCTGTTTCTTTTATTTTTAAAGTATGTAAACCGGTAAGATTACAACCTACACCCAGCCCATAACAAGTTACAGCGATTGTTTGAGCAATATCCGGACTGTTAGAAAGATCAAAACTAACCGCCTGTAATGGGGCGTTTTCTATCTTTTCTAAGGTGATTTTATGGTCACTAAAGGTGGTTTTTACACCTAGTTTTTCATAAAAGTGCGCCAGGCTGGCATCACCCTGAAGACTATTTTCTTTGTAGCTGGATAAGGTAATTTTCGCTTTTCGCGAAAGCGCCACCAGACTATAATAATAAGAAGCACTACTCCAGTCTGACTCAACGACCAGCGTTTGCTTATCTACAGTATCCTGATGAAATATCTCAATAACATCTCCCTGAAAGCTGCTTTTTACACCTATTTGCGTAAGCAAAGCACGCGTCATCTCTATATACGGCACAGAAGTGGTTTTGCCCAGCAGTTCTATTTTTAAACCATTAGGAAGTTTAGCCCCCACCATCATAAGTGCAGAAATGTACTGGCTGCTTACGTGAGCCTCCAGTTTTACCTCGCTTTTTTCAAGGCGTTTTCCTTTTATAAGTAATGGTGCGTAACCTTCTTTGTTTTGATAGGTAATATCTGCCCCTAATCTGCGTAATGCGTCTACCAAAATACCAATAGGTCGCTCCTGCATACGCGAGCTTCCTGTAAGAATTGTTTCCCTACCATCATAAGCAGCAAAGTATGCAGTTAAGAAACGCATGGCGGTCCCGGCGTGATGCACATCTACAATCTTATCATGAGAAGCCAATGCTTTTTGCATAACCTGGCTGTCATCACTATTTGATAAGTTCTTTATTTTAATATTACCAAACAACGCCTGAAGAATAAGCAGGCGGTTTGATTCACTTTTTGACCCTGTAACGGTGATATTACCATCAATCTGGGGGTTTTCTTTAAATACTTTGAGCTTCATGTCTGGTAGGAATACGGTGCGAAATTACTTTAATTTTTCGTTACCGTGATGTCTATCGTGGTCCCGCTTTGTCTTTAAATCAAGTTTTTTATCGAAAGCTGCCTGCAGATCAATTCCGGTTTGGTTTGCAAGGCAAAGCACAACAAACATGACATCTGCAAGTTCTTCACCTAAATCTTTATTTTTATCGCTTTCTTTTTCGCTTTGCTCACCATAACGTCTGGCGATAATACGAGCTACTTCACCCACTTCTTCTGTAAGTTGAGCCATATTAGTAAGTTCGTTAAAGTAGCGTACGCCGTGCTCTTTTATCCAATTATCTACAGCCAGCTGGGCATCATTTATTCTCATGGTGTGATTTTTACCAAAACTACTTTTTCATTTTCTTTTATACTAGTTGGTGGTAAAATTCTTTTAAACTTAAGAATACTGAAGAAATTTTAACCCAATTGCTTTTTGCCAAAAGAATATCACTCTGCTTAAACCTTTGTAAGAACTATTTTTTCCTGCTCTTTTTTAACCCTTTGGTTGTAAAACTTTTTTAATGAAGCATAATCTGCAGGTTCTATAAGGGCTTTGTTGATTACAAACCGAGCAATAACATTCACGTAGCCATTTTGATTTGTTATGTTATATAAAAAAGTACCCAGACCATTTGGCAAAGCTACGTTTAGCGGCTCAGGGATAGATTCAACCTTATAATTGTCTGGGTATTTTAGATTGACAATCTTGCTCAAACTAAACGGATGCACAAAGTCAACAGGATATTGACGCTCTTCTAATGTGAAAGGACTTGCGTTAAGGGCCGTGTACAATAATGGAGTAAAATATAGTTTGTCACCTATAATATCTGCTCCATGCCCTATTTCAAAATTATACGTTTCGATCACAGGAGAATCTAATTCATCTATATTCTCAATTGAGAGGTCATAAACTTCTGCGAGATTATTCTCATCTGCCTTTTGGGTTGCGAGAGTTTCAGGTTCTTTATTAGCATTTTCTCTTCTGTAATTTAACGCGTCTAAAGCCATAAAACGGGTACTACTTTTCCCGATAATTGCCCCATTTTGGTCGATTTCTGCACTAATAAGTGTGTTTTTATGTGCCGGAACATCAGAATACAGCTCTACTTCTTCAGATGCTCCGTTTTTATTAATTAATCTCCCCTTCCAGTTATAAACCCTGGCGGGTAAAAGATTAGGAACGCTAAATTTTTCTGTAGCGTCAAGCAAAATCAATTCCCCATTTAACCGTACCGAAGCGATTACATAATTATATCCCTCACGTGTGGGAAACATTGGGAAACCGTTATCTCTTGTACTTATTAAAACCGGATTTGCATCTAGCCCAACTTCTCTAAGTAAAGCTGTCAACATTAAATTAATTTCAGCAGAATTCCCTGAGCCTTTGTCATAGGCCTTAGACAGATCCTCTTCTACATATTTACGCTTATCGCCATTCCAGGTCATATGCTCTTTGATAAAATCAAAGGCAATTTGCAGCCGTTCTGTGAGTTTTACTGATTGATTATTAATGCGGTCATAATCATTTTTTAAAAAGCGTGGTTTTACAAGCTGCTCACCAAAATTTTCTGACTCAAAAATAGATTTCGCAACATCTTCCCAGGTACTGGCATATTTCTTTTCTTTACCGCTGGCGTTCTTAACAGACTGGAGTTCATAAACAATTTTAAACTGATAGTTTTCAATATTGTTCACATAGGGCTCTTCATGCAAAGCAGGAATATGCTGCATCTCAAAGTCACTTATTAATTCTGAAAAGTTCATCACCCCACTATTTGTGCGCATTGTAGAACTACCATAAGCACCCTCCTGCGCCCAGCTTACAGACATAGAGCGCTTTTTCAAATGGTCTTTAGGCTCAATTTCAAAATAACCTTTTCTTAATCGGTTAAATGTAAAAAAAGGCGGAATTCGAACTTTAAAAGTCACGTTGTCTACAGGTATCTTCTCCTGAAAAATGAGATCATCTATTTTAAAAAAGGGTGAAATTAACTTGTACTTATATTCTATTACAGAGCCTACTTTAACGTTAGGCAAAGCTAGTGAAATGGTTGTCCAGTGCTCATTATTCTCTTCTTCAAAAATACCCTCTTCATCGAGGTCTGTTTTAACAATCCTTTCATCTTCAAGGTTAAAAGTAAGAGCCTCTATTTTGCGCACTTCTTCTTCAGCACTACCGTCGTTATAAAAACTAATCTTTTGAGTAGCGTAGTCTAGCCCTTCTTTGTTCAAAATTTTAATACGTTCCTGTACTTCACTAACAATGATCCACCCATCTGAAGAATCATATTCAAAATAGGTTTCTCTACCGCGATGAAGAATTACTGCAGAAGCTGTAGAATCATCAGGATAGGTTGCTAATCTTAATTCTTCTTTTGAGACTTTACCATAATTATAATTTTGAGCTTGTCCCCAATTGTAAAAAAGAATTACTGCTATTAGTAATATTAGTTTCATACTGCTTTTTTAAGTTTTAACCAGAACAACTTTCTCATTTTCTTTAATCAGCCGTTGATTGTAAAAATCTTTTATAACGGCATAATCTTCGGCAGGAAACTGAGGCTTATTTAAGGTAAATCTCACCATAACATTAAGTAAATTTCCAGAAGATGTTGTGGTAAAGAAATAGGTTCCCAAACCATTAGGCAAAGCCATCTTAACTGCTTCAGGAGCTGTTTCTACCGTATAACCTTCTGGTAGTTTTAAGTTAACTGATATAGCATGCACAAAAGTTTCCTGATCTACAGGATATGAACGCGTCTCACGGTTATACGGGTTTTCACCTAATTTAAGAAAAAGTAAAGGTGCCATGTACATTTTATCGCCCACCACACTTACAGCCTGAGGTATCTCAAAATCATACGTTTCTAGTAAAAATTCTTCTGAATCTTCTTTATTCTCTATTTTAAAATTATGTGTATAGTCAAGTAGTTCTTGAGGTACAATTGCGTTTGTATAGTTTTCTAATGATTGTCCTTCTATTGATTTACGTGCTTCTAAAGCTTCCAGCCCCGTATATTTATGTGATATACTTCCGGTTAAAACACCATCAGCAGTAAGCTCACCGCGCAATAAATAGTTTTGACCAGAGTGATTGTTATATAGATTTATTTCTGTAGAAGTACCCTCAGGCTTTATCATCCTTCCTTGCCCGTTATAAGCTCTGGCAGGCAATACATTTAATGCAGACATAGGCTCTGTAGCATCAAGCAGGAACGTTTTACCATTTAGTTTTACTAAAGCTATTACATAATCATAAGCGCGAAGAGAAGGAAAATTAGTATACCGTGCTGTCTGGTGCTTAGTAAAACCGGGTGTGCATCAAAACCACAAGCATTTAAAAAGGCAATAAGATTAAGGTTTACACCTGCTACATTTCCTGTACGCGAAGTATAACTTTCTTCCAGATCTTTTTTTGCCCAATAACTTCTCTTACCATTCCAGGTTATACGATGTTTTACAAATTCAAAGGCTTTTTTTAAGCGATTTAAGGTATCTCCCTCCTGAGATATAAGTTGTTTTGCATCATTCTCTAAATACCGAACAGATTGCAGTTGCTTCCCAAATTCTTCATCTTCAAAAATCATTTTGGTTACATCCTGCCATGTTTTAGAATAGACAGTTTCTTTTCCTTTTAAACTGGTACTGCTTTTTCATACAAAACCTGCAGCTTATAATCATCTATATTATTAACATACTTCTCGTGTGTAAGAGCAGGTACATTATTAGCCTCAAACTGCGAGATTAGTTCTTTAAAATATAAAGTCCCCAGATTTTCTGATTGCTTTTTGTGCTTAAAATCCAGATTAATTGCGTCATTGATTTTTAAACTTCTTTCCCCTATGTGTTCTTTAAAATCTATATCGTATAACCCCCTTTTAACTCTTTTATACAAGAAAAACTGAGGTGTGCTTATCGTAGCGTAATAATGTTTTAAGGGAATGTCCTGCTGTAATTTGAGCGGAACTAAACTTGATACAAAGGGAGCATAAATAGTATACTTCCACTCTATTATATCACCTACTTTCACGTTAGGCATCGTCCAGGTATAAAAATCGTAATCATCAGATTCTGAATACTCAAAAACACCTTCATCCTGCAGCGGGTATTTTTTTACCTCTCCATTTTCAAGTGTGTAGGTGAATCCTTCCAGTTCGTTAATTTTTATTCTGTCTTTATGATTTTTGTATGCTTTTAATCTATTAGTAGCATAATCAAGACCTTCTTTAGAAAGTATTTTAATGCGCTCATGCATATCTGTAATTACAACCCATCCCTGCGAAGCGCTGTAATCAAAATATGTGTTTCGGCTCCTGTCTAAAATTACCGCTGAAGCGGAAGAATCTGCCCTATAAGTTGCTAATTCTAATTCTTCTTTAGACACTTTCTCTAATTCATAATCCTGCGCAAAAGAATGAAAACAGCATAGGAAGGTAATAGCTACAATTAGCTTCATCAGGGTATATTTCATAATGAGAAATTAATTAGGGAAACTAGACTTTGGTCAAAACCACCTTTTCATTTTCTTTAGCTATCACTATATCATAGAATTTCTTAATATCCTGGTAATAATCAGGGCCAATAAGTGGCGTATTGATGGCTAATTCTATAGACAGCTGTATTTTTGAAGCCACTTGAGAAATACGGTATACAAAGCTTCCCATATCGTCTGATAAGCTTACCGCCGCACTCTCTGGCAAACTCTCTATTTGATACCCTTCTGGAATATCGATGCTTATAATGTATCTGTTTTTTCTGGTGTAAACATAGTCAATGGGATATGTTCTTTCTTCTGCCGTAAACGGATTCTCCAGCGTCGCCAAATAAAACATGGGAGAGAAATACACTTTACCTCCTATTTGCTCCAGACTTTCGGTCTCAAAATCATAGTTTAACATCACCGGCTTGTACAATGTCTCCAGATTATCTGCCTCAACATCATATAATTCTACACCTGTATAGTTCTCTTCTAGTTTCAGCCTCATCTCATCTTCATCTGCAGTAGCAAATCGTATTCTTTGAGCCAGAGCAAAATGACCTTCATACTTGTTATTCGCTTTACCCATTGCATTTAGCTGATCATCTATATTAACAGAGAGCAGGGTGCTTTGCATTGCCGGTTTGCTAGGGTAGAGATTTACCCATTTTGATGTACCGTCTTCTCGTATAAGACGACCATTCCAGTTAAGAAGCTCTTCTTCCATAAGGTTAACTTCTCCTCTTTTGTTTGTGGCATCCATAAGAGTAAGTGTACCATTTACTTCCGCGCCAGCGATAACGTAATTAAAGCCTTCACGAGTAGGAAAAATAGGTATTCCGTGATTTTTTGTGCTTAGTATTACCGGGTTTGCATCAATACCAGCATAGCGTAGCATCGCAACAAGCATAAGATTAATGTCTGCACTGTTACCAGATCCTTTTTTATAAGCGCTTCTTACGCCTTCATCTGTATACATACCAAAATATGAGTTCCACGCCATTTTGTTTTTGACAAACTCAAATACTTTGATCATCTTCTCATTTGTACTCGAAGTATTTGCAAGTAATGCATCTATATCGTCTTCAAAAAAGCTCTTGATTTTTAACTCATCACCAAAATTGGGTGATTCATAAATACTTTTAGAAACCGCTTCCCAAGTGGTACTTTTATAATCTACAGACTGTCTGGGATATTTGGTGTAAGCCAATTCAAACTTTAAAGCAGACATATAATTTTCTACATTACCACAGTATACTTCTTCTTTTAATGCAGGAACGTCTTCAACTTCTATAATATAAATTGTTTCTTTTAGATCCAGTTCTTCTGTAGAAGTATTACCAATTGCACTTCTTGTGTCCAGAAAATCTCGTGTATATCTAAAAGAAAGTTTTCTGTTATTGATCTCTTCATCAATTTTAATAGGCAACCATCCTTTTTGATGCATTTTATAGCCTAAATATTCTATCGTTGCAAATCGTATTGAAGATTTATTAATTGGTATTTTCTCCTGTAATCTCAACTCATTTATATTGCCTATAAAGGGTGTCTTGAGTGTATATTTAAATTCAAAAACAGAGCCGTCCTGCACATCTGGCATTGTAAATTTCTTAACCTCTACATTCTTGCTGCGTTCTTCATCAAAAATACCATCATTGCGCAGTTTTGATTCTTTTATTTTACCATCTACCAGATTGTATGTAACCCCCTTTAAACCTCTTACTTCTTCCTTAGCTCCACCAGAGCCTTGATATTGACCTAAAAAACGGGTCGCCCAGTCATAACCTTCTTTATTGTAGATTTTCACACGCTCATAAACATCTGACAAGAGAAAAAAGCCTAATTCCTGATCGTATTCAAACTTTGAGCGCTCTTCATGATATAAGATAGCCGCATTAGCGTCTGCATCTAAAGGGTGTTGTGTTTCTGCCAATTCTTCTTTAGAGACTTTGCCATACCTAAAGTCCTGACTATAGCCAATTAGTAAATTAAAAAAGAATAGAATAATGAGTAGTTTTTTGTGCATACTAAGACTTTTTTCTAATTAATAATTTGAGGTTATCATAGCGTGCTATCTGCTTGCAATAGTCACGATATTTTTTATAGAGTTCTGGACCATACTCACCTTCATTAACTATCTCTTTACGGTAGTACACCAGCTTACCGCCATCATCGAGTTTTACTTCTGCATGATAACTGCCAAATTCATTTTCTTCATTAAGAGGTTCAGGGAGAGCTGCTGCAGTGTAACCTTCAGGCAGCTTATATTCAAATATATCTTCACTAATACTGCCCCGCATTAAAATGAAATTTGTTAATCTGTCTCTATAGCGTGGCGGTATATTTTTGCTACTACCGCTAAAAGCATTTGCCTTTAGAAGAATCTCATCGTTAACAAGGTCTGCGTAATTTTTAATGGTAAAATTCATATCCTCTTCAAAGGCCACATTTTCCTTGTCATTATCAAGTTCTATTTCAGAAAGTTCGAGACCGCTTACCTGGCTCCATTGGTCTAAATAGTTCTCTTTTATTTCCTTTTCGCTCTGTGACTTCATATACATTTTATCACCATAAAAGATACCATGAGAAGTCATACTCAGCTGGCCTGTAACATTGCCATCATTTGCCAGATCAAGTGAAACGTGAGTAATGTGATTGTTAGAAACCCCGTCATATTTTGTAGTTTTTGCCATCACGCCGCCTTCATCTGTCATCATTAAAACTTCGCGATCATCAGTAAAATCACCTAAATAACCAAATGGCGTAACCTGACTTGTACATTCCAGCCAAACCAAATCTTCTTTCTCTGCCAGGTCTACAGCAAGAATTGCATGATTACCTTGTACAGCCACAAGATCTGGATCTAGAGATCGCTTTTCTTCTCCTGCATAAAGTACCGTATAATAAGAAGGGATATCAACTGCCTGAAGCAGGTTTTTAGTATAATTAGTCAATGCTTTACAATCACCATAACCAAGCCTGTCAACTTCTGATGCTTTCATAGGCTTCCAGCCACCTATGCCTACCTGCACGCTTATATAACGCACTTTATCCTGCACAAACTGATAGATTTTTTTGGCTTTAGCCAAATCTGTGGTTTCATTTGCCACCATCGCTCGTACTGCGATAACCGTTTCTTGTGGAAGGTCATTACATTCCTGCAACAGATTATTTGTCATCCAGGAACCAAAGCTTTGCCAACTATCTGCTACACCCGGCACACCTTCAAGATAAAAGTTGTTTAAAGCACATTTTACGTAAGGCATATGATCTGTAAATGCAGGTGAAAGATATTCTCGCTTTACAGCCGGAATATTTTGAGCGGTCCACGCTATATGTCCTGGCTTTTCGGTCTTTTCTATCTTATAATCGCCAAAATTGACCTCCTTTACAGCTAGCTTATCTGCGGGGTCATAAATTATCTCATACTTAGAATATTGCGTGCTGCTGCCATAATCACCTATTGGCAACCAGCCAGGTATAAAAGCTGTTGTTTCAGACTTAACTTCAGACTCAAAAACTATCGTATAAGGATATGAGGTAGGCGTGTAATCAAGATGCAATACGCGAGAATCTGCAAATAGAGTTCCGCCAGATACAGCACTAACATCTTTAAAATCTCGTTTTTTGAATTTTTCCTGTTCCTGACCCAATAGGTCATAAACAGTAGCGCTTATGTCGCGTACGTTTGTATTGTCATCGTAGTAAACATAGGCATCTACATCAGAATTTCCTTTTTTATTGAGCACGGTTATGACTCGATAATTCTTCCAGATTAAATATTTGGGATCAGAAACATCTAGTGTAATTAACTCATTGCGCAAAACGCTGTCTGCGTTTTCTTTTAATTGCTTTGGCACTGTGAGAGGAGAAAAATCAGCGTCCTGGGCAATACAAACAAATCCTACCAAAAAGAGGATTTGGGATAGAATATATTTCATAAAAAAATGTGAACAGGGCTAATATAAGAATAAATTATAAAAAACGAATTTACTCTCTGTTTTTACTATCAATAATTATAGTTACGGGACCGTTATTAACAAGTGAAACTTGCATATCTGCCCCGAAAATCCCCGTTTTTACCTGATTTTTCACTTCTAGAGAAAGGTTTTCAACAAATTTCTCATAAAGAGGAATTGCAACATCTGGTCTAGCTGCATTTATAAATGAAGGACGATTACCTTTCTTTGTACTGGCATGAAGTGTGAATTGACTTATTAGAAGAATCTCTCCATTTACATCAAGAATAGATTTATTCATCAAGCCTTGCTCATCGCTAAAAACACGCAGACCGGTAATTTTGCGCACGAGCCAGTCAATATCTTCAGTTGTGTCTTTAGTTTCAATACCTAAAAGAATTAAAAATCCGGTTTTAATTGCACCGTTAACTTGACCCTCTATTGTGACTGACGCTTCACTAACTCGTTGTACTACTACACGCATAATTATTGACCGGTATCGTAAATATCGCGGCGGTAATTCTCTTCTTCACCTTCTAATATTTGCACATAGCTTTTGTAGCGCGACCAGAATAATTGGTCATTTTCCAGAGCATCTTTTACAGCGCACTGCGGTTCTTCAAGATGCAGGCAATTGTTGAATTTGCAGTTTTCTTTAAGCGCAAAAAATTCTGGGAAGTAATCGCCTAATTCCTCTTTTGCAATATCAACTACACCAAAACCTTTAATTCCCGGCGTGTCTATGATTCTGGCGTCAAAACTAAGATCAAACATCTCGGCAAAAGTAGTAGTATGTTGACCCTGCATATGCTGATCGCTTATTTCTTTAGTCTTTAGATCTAGAGCCGGCTCAATAGCATTTACCAGAGTAGATTTACCTACACCACTATGACCAGAAAACATGCTGGTCTTACCTTGCATCATCTCGCGCACCTTATCTACATTTTTACCCGTTGTAGCAGATATCCCCACACATGTATAACCTATCTCGCGATACATCTCTGCAAGAAATTTAACTTCAGCTTTTTCTTCAAGTGTATAGGTATCAATTTTGTTAAAAAGCAGGATCGCTTCAATATGATACGCCTCTGCAGTTACCAGAAAACGATCAATAAACGTCGTGAAGGTAGGCGGGTTATTAAGCGTCACCAGCAGAAAAGCAATATCAACATTAGCTGCTATGATATGCGTTTGCTTAGAAAGATTAACAGATTTACGTATCACATAATTCTCCCGTTCTCGTATATTTTTAATGACACCGGTGACGGCATCACTGGTTTCTTCAAGCTCAAAATCTACCACATCGCCTACAGCCACAGGGTTTGTACTTTTTATTCCGCGCATGCGAAATTTACCTTTAATACGACAATCGTAAAAACGGCCGCTTTCATTCTTTACTGTGTACCAGCTTCCTGTTGATTTGTAGACGGTTCCCTTCAAATTTTAATGTAGCGCTAAAATTAAATTGCAAAACTACTTTATTTTCTGCTATTTGCAGCCTCACTTAAAAACTCAATAATGAAAAAAACTACATTGACCAGCATTGCTTTTTTGCTACTTTCTTTTATATCATTTGCACAAACCAGTCTTTATGAAAATCCTGATTTTGATCAGATTGCTACAGATCACAAGATTATAGCCATTTTACCTTTTAAGGCTACAGTAGAATTAAGACCCAAGCAAATGGAAAAAATGACCCCAGATCAATTTAAAGAATTAGAACTTAGTGAAGGTGAAAGCATTCAAAATGCGATGCATTCATGGTTTTTAAAACGAAAAAAACGCGGGACGCTCTCTATTGATGTGATGGAACCAAAACGTGTTAATACCTTACTTCTTAAAGAAGGTATCACTGTTGATAACATAAATGGTTACACTACTGAAGATCTGGCGCAAATTCTGGGCGTAGATGCAATTATTTCTGGCACTTATGAAACTAACAAACCCATGTCTGATGGTGCTTCTATAGCTCTTGGTGTGCTAATTGGTTTCTGGGGAACGACAAATTCTGCCACTGTAAACATGAGCGTAAATAATGCAAAAGATGGTCAATTACTTTGGAATTACAATAAAAAAGTAAGAGGCAGTCTGGGTAGTAGCTCAGATGATCTTATAAACACGCTAATGCGAAAAGCATCAAGAAGAATGGCTTACACAAAATAGTGAGACAGGTCACAAATTAAGGTACAGATATTGCTCTATATCGTTTAAAATTAAATCGATATGAAAAATATAAAACTGATTTTACTTTTTTCCGTCCTCTTTACAGGTGTTCTAAGTGCCCAAAATAAGGACAGTAAATTTGAAAATCTGAAATCCTTAATTGAGTCTAAGAATTTTCGCTTTGAAGGCACCTGGGCATACCCTATGCGCGGCGGCAACATAAATCTTATAGGTAATCCTAATTCTCTTGATGTGAAAGGTGATTCTGTAAATGTTTACTTACCGTTTTTTGGAGTTTCTCAATTATCCCATTATAATACAAACGGCGGATTTAAATATGAAGGTCTCGCTGAAAATTATAAAGTAACTTATGATGACGAGAAACAAAAGGCAATCATTACCTTTAATGTGCATCAGGAAGTTGAGCGACTGGATGTGACAATCACAGCCTCTTCAATTGATAACGCAAATGTAGATGTAATAAGCAGTCATCGCGATATTATGCGTTATAGAGGCGACTTAGAAAAACTGAAAGAAAAAGAGTAAAAATCGGGTTAAAAAGCACAAAAAACCGCCCCAAAAAGGCGGTTTTTTTATTCTTTATTGAAATGTTTTCTATGCTTCAGAAAGGCGCTCAATCTTCTTTTGATGATTGATAGATTCCTGGTGAATAGCTTTAAAAACACGTAAGATAAATTCTTCACTTAAGCTATGCTTTTCGCCTTCTAGGATCATAGCTCCTAAAATTTCGTTCCAACGTTTTGTTTGTAAGATAGCCACGTTGTTCTCAAGTTTCAATTCGCCAATTGAATCAGCGATTTTCATACGCTTACCTAAGTTTTCAATCAACTGGTGATCTACAACGTCTATTTGCGTACGTAGCGTATTCAGCTTGTTTTTAAATTCTGCTGCGGTACCTTCTTCTTTACGTATTTTAAGATCATTCATGATCTCAACAAGTCTTGATGGTGTAATTTGCTGTGCAGCATCACTCCATGCATTGTCTGGGTCAAAATGAGTCTCAACCATTATACCATCATAATTAAGATCTAAACCTGTCTGGCATAGGTCAAAAATGATATCACGACGTCCTGCAATATGTGAAGGATCTAAGATTAATGGCAGATCAGGAAATTTATTCTGAAGATCTATAGCTATTTGCCACTCAGGATTGTTTCTGTAACGTGTTTTCTCATAAGTAGAAAAACCGCGGTGTATAACACCTAGATTTTTAATGTCCTGCGTATAAAAACGCTCTACAGCACCTAACCATAATGCAAGATCAGGATTAACCGGGTTCTTAATAAGCACAACTTTATCTGTACCTTTTAATGCGTCTGCAATATCCTGTACGATAAAAGGCGATACAGTTGTACGCGCACCTATCCACAGGATGTCGATATCATGTTTAAGCGCAAGCTCTACATGATGAGCATTAGCCACCTCTGTAGTGGTAAGCATTCCCGTTTCTTCTTTAGCTTTTTGCAACCATTTAAGACCCAACGCTCCTACGCCTTCAAACATTCCCGGGCGGGTACGTGGTTTCCAGATACCGGCACGCAATACGGTAGCATCTGTATCTTTTAATTGGTGTGCAATTTTGAGTACTTGATCTTCAGTCTCTGCACTACAAGGGCCGGCTATAACCAGGGGATGATCCAGATTAAAGGCGTCCAGCCAGTTTCTCAGTTCTTTTTTGTTTTCCATGACTCTGCAAAATTACGGCTTTATGCCATTATGATAATCCTTTTAATATAGTTTTTATGTGATTTGTGTTTTCCATTTCATTATAAACAGCCTCATAATCATCATTTTCCAGATAATACTTAAAATGATTAAGATTACTTATATACTCTGTAAGGGTCTCAAGAACATGCATTTTATTCTCCTTAAAGATAGGCGTCCATGTTGCGGGGTTACTTTTTGCCAGACGTACTGTAGAAGCAAAACCACTACCCGCCATATCAAAAATATCTTTTTCGTTCTTCTCCTTTTCAATCACAGTCTTCCCTAACATAAAACTGCTTATATGTGATAAATGCGAAACATACGCAATATGCTTGTCATGCGATTGTGGTTCCATGTAGCGCATGTGCATGCCTATTGCTTCAAAAAGCTGTAATGCTTTTTGCTGAAGCTTTTCATCTGTTTTTTCCAGCTCACAAACAATAAGTGTCTTACCGTCATATAGCTTTTCAATCGCTGCCGTAGGACCAGAAAATTCAGTACCTGCAATAGGGTGAGCCGCAAGAAAATTCTTCCTTTTTGCATGACCTGCAGCCGCATTACAAATGCCTGCTTTTGTACTGCCCATATCTATAACCAATGCATTTTCATTCACACGATCCAGAATTAACGGAAGTTGATCATTTGCCTGATCTACCGGAATAGAAAGAATGACCAGATCTGCTTTTTTTAAATCGTCATAAGTCGCAGATGCATCTATAACCCCCAGCTTTTTAGCTTCTTCAAGATTCTCCTTATTTGCATCGATGCCATAAATCGTACTTCCCGAAAGCGTTTTTTTAGCATCTCGCGCAAAAGAACCACCTATGAGTCCTACACCTACAATATATATATTCTTAAATTCTTCCATTAGTTGTTCAGTGATGACTGACTAAAATCTGCTTATTGCCTCTTTAATTTTTTCTTCGGTTACACAAAGTGAAAACCTGATATAACCTTCTCCCTGACTGCCAAAAATCGTCCCCGGAGTGATAAAAACGCTCTTTTTAAGCAAAATATCGTCTATAAAGGCCTCTGCATCTCCGGTTCCTTCTGGTAATTTTGCCCACACAAACATTCCCGCCGTGTCTTTATCAAAGGTGCAGCCTAACTTTTCAGCCAGTTGCCAAACGAGTTCGCGGCGTTTTGCATAAACAGCATTGAGTTTATTAAACCACTTTTCTCCCTCTTTAAGTACAGCAACAGCTCCTTTTTGTATGCCATAAAACATACCGCTATCCATATTGCTTTTTACGGTAAGGATATCATCAATATATTTCTGATCTCCCAGAACCATACCTACTCGCCAGCCCGCCATATTAAATGATTTACTTAGCGAATTAAGCTCAAGCGCGACATCTTTTGCTCCTGGAACGCTTAAAAGAGAAACCGGCTCCTCGTTTAATATAAAACTGTAAGGATTGTCATTAATAAGTAAAATGTCGTTTGCTTTCGCGAAAGCGATCAAATCTTCAAAATCCTGCTGCGACGCTTTTGCTCCCGTAGGCATATTGGGATAATTGACCCACATCAATTTTACTTTGCTTAAATCTAATTTTGATAATGCCCCAAGATCTGGCAACCAGTTTCCGGCTGCATTGAGCTCATAATAAACCGGCTCTGCCTCAAGCAAACGCGTCACAGAAGTATATGTAGGATAACCGGGATTGGGGATTAAAACCTCATCTCCCGCGTTAAGAAAAGTCATGCTAATGTGCATAATTCCCTCTTTTGAGCCCATAAGTGGTAACACCTCTGTCTCGCTGTTAAGCTCAACACTATATTGTTTTTTATAGAAATCTACCATTGCATTGCGCAACTCTGGCAAACCCTTATAGCTCTGATATTGATGTGCGGGACCGTCCTGTAATGCTTCTGTTAACGATTGTATCACTTGCGGCGGCGGTGCAAGATCTGGACTACCTATACCCATATTAATTATAGGCTTGCCAGCTTCGGCCAGGGCACGCACTTCCTTAAGCTTACGCGAAAAGTAATATTCTGTGGTTTGATTTAAACGGTTAGCCGTTGTGATCATATCTTTCTGTTTTTGTATTCGCCTAAAATCTCAAAGTTTTTGGCCATTATATTCAGCAATTTCTTAGCTTTTTCAAAATGTCTGTATTCTTTAAACGTCACATCAACAAAGAAAGAATATATCCAAGGTGTCTCAATTACAGGCAACGATTGTATTTTAGTTAGGTTAAGTCTGCAATCGCTCATCACATTTAAAACGGCTGCCAGGCTTCCTCTTTTATGGTCTGTTAAGAATTTTAAAGATGCTTTATCAGGCACCCCGTTCTCTTTGCGCCCATTATTATTGAGAATAAAAAAGCGTGTAGAATTGTCTTTTATCGTTTGTATGTTCTCTGCAATTAATTCAAGACCATATATTTCTGCTGCGGTACTGCTTGCAATTGCTCCTACGCCTTTTGCCTGTTCTTCAAAAACACGTTTTGCAGCACCTGCAGTATCATCTTCTTCTACCATTTTTATAGCTCCCTGTCCTTTAAAGAAATCGCGGCACTGCAACAGTGCCATAGGGTGCGACCAAACCTCTTTAATATCGCTCATTTTTTGACCCGGTAATGCCATTAAATTTTGATTGATAGGTAAGTAATATTCACCTTCAATATTTAATTTATACTCGTCAATAAGAGCGTAGTTAGGGATAATACTACCGGCAATACTATTCTCAATGGCCATTACAGCATCTGTGCTTTCGCCATCGAGCAAGCTATTTACCACATCCTGAAAAGTGCGACATTCTGTTACAACAATATCCTGCGTAAAAAATTCTTGTGCCACTCTATGGTGAAAGGAACCTTTTATTCCCTGTATGGCTACTTTTCGATTTTTCATAGTTACATGAAGTCCGGCTTCAGTATTAATGTTAGCGACTGGTACTTTTACCTAAAACGCATATAAAAAACAAAATTCTGATATAAAAAAAGGCCCCGATTATTTACCGAGACCTTTATATACTATACGCTTACGTTTATCTATAGCGGTCCCGTTCCTTTTTGATAAAAAAAGAAGTAATAACGGTTCCAGAAATAACGCAAGTTGAACATTGTCTTATTATTAGCGGCTAAAGTACTTAAATAAGTGGAAATGGGTATGAAAATTAGTGATTTTTACAGATATTTTTATAAACCAGATAAAATGGGTTATTAAAATAAATAACACGCAACACAAATGCTATTTCATAAAGATATTTTCAAGGTTTGCAAAATCAGGGGTTCTTCTCTCATCTATAGATTTCTTCCATTGTATTAAAAACCACTCTTGAAAAAATTTCTCAGGCGAAACCTATAATTAGTATTTGTTTAATTCTTAAAAAGAAGTGTTTAAAGTATCTTTGAACAACTTGTTTACTGATAACATAATAGATATTAAGCTATTTTCACGTAAATCAATCTCTTATCCCCGCATGTCTATAACCGTTTCTGAAATTACTAAACTTTACGGCGCACAAAAAGCGCTCGATTCTGTCTCATTTTCGATCAATAAAGGTGAGATAACAGGGTTCTTAGGACCCAACGGTGCAGGCAAAAGTACGATGATGAAAATTCTCACCACTTATCTTGAACCCACATCGGGAAGTGCACGTGTAAATGGTTTTTCTACCACACAAGAAAAGCTGGCTGTACAAAAGAGCATAGGCTATCTGCCTGAGAATAATCCACTTTATCCAGATATGTATGTGAGAGAATATCTCAATTTTAATGCAGATATTTATAAGGTTGATCGGGAGAAAGTAGAAGAGGTTATAAATAGTACAGGCCTCACATCAGAATCTTATAAAAAGATAAATCAACTTAGCAAAGGCTACAAACAGCGCGTAGGACTTGCCAATGCATTATTGCATGATCCTGAAATATTGATTCTTGATGAGCCTACCACAGGTTTAGATCCTAATCAACTCGTTGATATTAGAAAGCTTATCAGGTCTATAGGTCAGGAAAAAACCGTTCTTTTATCTACACATATTATGCAGGAAGTAGAAGCTATTTGCGACCGGGTCATTATTATAAACAAAGGGCAGGTTGTAGCAGATAAGAAGTTAGAAGAAATGCGAGAGAATGAAGAGCAAATAATTATAGTAGAATTTGATTATCGCGTAGAAGAGGTTGCCTTAAACAAACTACCCAAAGTAAGAAGTGTGCGCAACACAGGCGGCTTTAGGTATGAATTGATCTTTGATACTAAAAAAGATATGCGCCCTGCCTTGTTTGATTTTGCACATGACAATGGTTTAAAAACCCTTCAACTAAATAAGAAAAACACATCACTTGAAAGTTTATTTCAAAACCTGACGGCCAAATAACAAGCTTAACTATGATCTTTTTTACTTTCTGTGTACTTTTTATTCTTGTCGCTTATCTCCCCCTAACAAGAATTACACACTGGTCTGTACGCATTTGGGATTTTGTGCGTATACAGACAACAGGTATCCAGCTGCTCCTACTAATAGCTTTATTAACGTATTATGGCTTGCATACAATGACAGCTTGGGTAATTGGGTTTGCTTTGATTATCACAATGGCTTTTCAACTCAAAAAAATTATCCCTTTTACTTCTTATTACCATGAGAAACCCAGAAAGCCAGATCAATTTGAAAACCTACAAAGCATAACGCTTATTACTGCAAACGTTTTACAACCCAATGATAACACGGCTGCTTTTGCTTCACTGATACGTGAACATAAACCTGATCTATTTCTTACCATGGAATCTAATGGGAAATGGGAAAAAGGTCTAAAACAATTTGAACAGGAATATCCATATAACGTAAAGGTGCCTCTTGAGAATTTATACGGCATGCATTTATATTCTAAATATGAACTAAGCCAGACACAGGTAAATTATCTGGTAGAAGAAGATATACCTTCCATTTTCACAAAGGTACATTACCGTAAAGGAGCGCCGCTCAATTTAATCTGTGTTCATCCCGCACCTCCCAGCCCCACTGAAAATGAAACCTCAGAGGAACGCGATGCAGAATTATTGATAGTAGGTAAAGCTGTACGCAAACTTCACAATCCTATAATTGTGTGCGGTGATCTTAATGATGTGGTTTGGTCTCGAGTTTCTACTTTATTTAAAAAAATGACAGGTCTTCTAGACCCTCGTATAGGACGCGGACTATTTACAAGTTTTCATGCCAAGTATGCACTTTTGCGTTTCCCCATAGATCAGCTTTTTTATTCTGATGACATGTATATTGAAACTATGGAAAGATTACCCTCTTTTGGATCTGACCATTTTGCAATGTTGTACAAGATTTGGATAGAAAAAGATGCACCAGATACTACAAACCCTACTCTCGACAAAGAAGTAAAAGAAGAGATCGACGAGAAAATTGAGGAAGGAATAACTAAATAATATCTGCCAAATATCCCCCCGTTTTACACGAAAATCGGTGCTTTTTAGAGGCGTTATTTCCTTTACGGAAATATTAATATAGCCTTCACATAAACTAACACAGTATTAACTACGACTGTTCTCTTCTTAAATTACTTTTGATCTGAATTAAAAAACTAACATTATGAAGACGAATAAAATTTTATTAATACTTACTCTTTGCCTTAGCGTGCCTTTATTTGCGCAAAGCCGAAAAGACAATCAGATAATTGAAGATGCACAAGCAGCTAAAGAAGCTTTCATAAATGAAGATAGTAGCCTAAGATCATTTTTTGATGATAGCGAAGCGTATGTAATATTTCCTAACGTAGGTAAGGGCGCATTTGTAGTAGGAGCCTCTGCCGGTCGTGGTGCTGTTTATCAAAATGGTGTACTTATTGGGATGGCTAAAATGAAAAAAGTAGATGTAGGTTTACAAGCTGGTGGTAAAGCTTTTAGCGAAGTAATTTTCTTTAACGATGAGACTGCATTTAACCGTTTTAAAGATGATGACTTTGAATTTACAGGAAACGTTTCTGCAGTAATGCTTAAAAGTGGTGCTGCTAAAGCCGCTCAATACAGAGACGGTGTAGCGGTGTTTGCAAAACCCAAAGCTGGTCTTATGGTAGACCTTTCTGTAGGTGGTCAAAAATTTGACTTTAGCCCTGTAGGAAAATAAAAAAATCGGGTAATTCGGGTAATATGGAGGTAAAACCTCCTTAAATATCCTGAAAAATAGCCGTTTTTAGAATCGAATTTGAAAAAAAACTCGATTTTGAAAACGGTTTTTTATTTGGCAAAAAAATGCTCCCTTTCGGGAGCATGCGTTCTGTTCTTCGCCCCCTAATCGAAAAACAAAACCTATACTTTAAGTTAATAATAAATTATATAATATCATCAATATTTATCCTTAAATAACTAATTTTCAATTATTTGATTAAAATTTTAAGATTTTTATTAATCTGGATAATTAATTGCAAGAATATTTATCAATCTGGTTTCATTTCCCAGAGCCAAACTTACCGTTTCACCAGCCTTTTTACCGGTAACAGCTCTGGCAATAGGTGCTATAAATGCAATTTTTTGCTTCTTTACATCAGCTTCATCTACACCTACTATATGAAAATGTAATTTTTTATCGCTGTTGCCCATCGTATAAAATACTTCGGCGCCAAATCTTACCTCATCATGCGCCAGATCATCTGGGGTTAAAACTCGTGCAGATGCTATTCTTTCATTTAATAGATTTAAATTACCATCAATAACCGCTGCAGCTCTTCTGTATTCCCTGTCATCATCATGCGCCAGCAAGGCACGTTCATTTTCCAGAGCTTCCCGTTCTTCTTTTAATTGCTTTAAACCTTCTTTAGTGACATAATTAGTCACGCCGTCTGGCAAGGCAGCTCTGGGTGGTATTATGGGTGCTTCTTCCTGATCATCTTCTTTTACAAATCCTCTGCTCATAATCTTGATTTTATTACCTATAATAAGCATAACACGTGCTTATACCAAACAGGTTAAGAATAGTTTATGACAAAAAAACTCCCGCAGTACGGGAGTTTTAATTCAAAAATCAAGAAAATCAGGCAATATTCAAATTAATCTATCTTACATGTATTTGTGATCAAATGAATCACTTCATAATCATCTTCAATTACCACCGCGCTTCCGTCTACTGTGAGCGTAACGCTAAAGGGATATTGAAAATTAAAATGCTTTATATTCTTTAAATTTCCGGTGAAGTAACTTATTAATTCTTCTTCGCTATTAAGTGTAATTTCACTTTCATTAATTGTAAAGGACACAGGATAGTTTATGGTAAAACAATCGCTTAGAAAATTCAAAACATCTTTCGGCGAAAGCCCGTCGTAATTACAGTTTTGTATCAATGTTGAAAATTCTGCTTCATCATCAATAGTATAAATTGTATTGTCAAGGTGACATACTACTTCAAAAGGAAAACCTATACCAACTATGTGGTAAGAAACAGTTTCAGACAGAATAACACTTAGCAGTTCATCAAAACTATTTATTGTGATCTTAGTGCTGTCATTATATTGTAAAACAAACGGATAGATAAACTGAAAACACAGATCACTCATATTATTAGACTTGCTCTCTGTGCTTGACTTGACAGTGGGAGCAGCAAACTTACGTAGATTCTCCAGTGTTGTACGCAGCGTACTACTTGCGGTTACCTCAACTGCCAGCGGTTGTTGCTCAAGCGTATCATCAGAACAGGACAGCATAGAAAGAACGGTGAACAACAAGAGCAATATTCTTTTCATTTATATAGGTTTATGATCTGGGGTTGAGCGTGCTAACTTAGAAAAAATTGCCGAACATCTGCAATATATTTCCGATAAAGAGTAAATTTTATGATTTGAGTAATCTATTTCTTACAATTATTTGGTTCTGAATATATTCACCATTACTTTTAACGCCACTATAACTTCTCTTCTTCTTTTGCGTCTTAGCTTTGCAACCCAAAATAATTAATCATGATTAAGGCTTTTAGATACGTGTCTTTCTTCCTTATTATTTTCATCCAACTTTCTTTTCTTCTGGCCATATTTTATGAGGAAATAGATACGTTTTGGATAGTGCTCTTTATTGCTGTTATCTCAATATTAATATCAATAGGATATTATCATGTGCCCAGAGCTGAAGAAAATCATTTTATTGAAGATTGTTTTCTAATTGTATTTGTGGTTGCAGGAGCTTTAAGCACCTATTTTTGCAGTACTCAGTTGAATTTTGGTCCCGTAATTGCCGCTTCCGGCGTGGGGTTTTTTGCCTCTTTTCTGCCGATTTTTAATAGAAAATCACCGATTTTAAAAGAATTACCTGAAGCTGTTTATTGTGGGGCTTTTGTTGGTATGACAGCTCCCAAAGTAGCCGCTGGAATACCTTTTATACTTTTCGCCGGCTTTCTAACCGGTGTTATACTTCTACTGTCTAAAAATGTATTTAACGGTTTTGGCGGTAAACTGGGAACGATCGCCTTTGGTGGTGTAGCACTAACCTCCTTACTTATCTTTTTAATTTTCTAAGTATGTATACCTTCACTCTTATCATAACGGGCATTTTAGGGGCAATAAGTACTTTTTATCTCAATAACATTCTAAAACTAGGCGCTGTACGATCGTCTGCCGGTTTATCGCTGGTAGTTGGGCTAATCTTTTATGTATTCCCCAATATCGCACCAGCTTTCTTGGCTAAAAATATTCCGATTGTTTTTATAGGAGCAACATTTATCGGTATGGTATCAAATGAGGTTATAGCTCATTATTTTCTGCTCGCTTTAGCCGGTGCTCTTTTTGCAATTATTTATGTGAATAGCAGTGCTTTTTTTAACGGTTATGGTGGCGCTTTAGGCACAACAGCAAGTATTACTGTTCTGGTTGCAGTGAGTCTGGCTGTAGTATCTCGCAACAAGCATATCGAGAAAATTAAACGTAAAGTGAGGCGCCGTTAATGCGACACGCTGCTCTCTATCTCACCTTCTTCTTCTCGCGCACCTAATCGCTCAACAAGTCTGCCTACAGATAGACCCTGTACAATTATAGAGAATATCACCACAATGTAAGTTATAACCAGAAAAAGATCCCGATGCATTTCTGTAGTGAGGCTTAATGCAAGTGCAATAGAAATTCCGCCTCGTAAACCTCCCCAGGTCATTATTAAATTTGTATTTGGTATGAAATTAAGTTTCTTTTTAAAGAAGTTTATAGGAAGCAAAAGCGAAATATACCTGCACAGTAAAACTAATGGTATTGCTAAAGCTCCTGCCAGAATATAATTAACGTCAAATGAAAGCACAACCATCTCCATCCCTATCAATACAAAAAGAATGGTGTTTAAGAGAATATCTAATAGTTCCCAAAACTTATCTACGTAGGTTTCTGTAATTTGAGACATTGTGGTAGCTCTTACCGTATCATTTCCTACCACGAGTCCCGCAGTAACCATAGCCAGCGGCGCAGACAAGTGCAGGTGATGCGCAATGACTGTCCCTCCCATTACTGCTGCCAGAGTAATAATAACTTCGGTATCATAATCATCTATAGATTTCATCATTCTATAAGTCACCCAACCTAAAAAAATACCCAAGGCAATACCGCCTATAACCTCAAGCCCAAAAAGCTCTAATATATCAAGCGGCTCTATATTACCAGTGCCAGAAGATGCGATCTTAAATATCGTAAGAAACACAACCACGCCAACACCGTCATTAAATAAGGACTCGCCAACTATTTTTGTTTCGAGCTGTTTAGCTACCCGCGCCTTTTTTAGTATTCCTAAAACCGCAATAGGATCTGTAGGAGAAATAAGAGCACCAAAGAGCAGACAGTTTATATATTCTATATTCAGTCCCAGAAATTTAAGCGTAAAAAACATGGCTGTACCTACCAGAAATGTTGACACCAGCACACCTACTGTAGAGAATGCTAATACCGGCCAGCGCTGTACTTTTAACTGCTCAAAATTAGTATGTAACGCTCCTGCGAAAAGTAAAAAACTAAGCATAACGTCAAGCAGCACAGTTTCAAAATCTATCTGCCCAATAAGGTACTTTTCAGCATTTAGCAAGGTGTCATTAAAAAAACTTATACCCAGGACCGCTAATGTAAAAAGCAAGGTGATGACCATTAGCCCTATGGCTGTAGGTAGTTTTAAAAAACGCACGTTGAGATAACCAAAACAGGCTGCCAGAAAAACCAGCACTGCTATTATAAAGAAATAATCCATCAGTAAACTTTGCTCCTAAAAATAGGATATAAAATTCACATCTGTATAGTAAAAATAAAACCGCCCATCGATGTGGGCGGTTTCACTTATTAATGGCTAATTAATAGAAAAGAATTACATAAAAGTAATTGAGATAATTCTATAAGCAGACTCACATGAGTAAATCAATGTTGAATAGAATATTCGTTAAGGGGAGAGTTAATCTTTTTAAGGGGAGATGGTTATCTCTAATGAGCAACCTGTAATATGAAGTTAATTTCGCAAAATACAGGCAGATAACAAAATATTTAAGCTATTTTTTTTATCTGCCTGATAAATATAGGTTTAACAATAGCTAGCGAGCTGACTTAAAATGTGCATAGATAGCCATGGCATGACCATGACCCAGATTATAACTGGTCTTTAACCACGTTGTTACTTCTGTAGCAGTTACACCTTCTTTCAACATTCCTTCTTTTGTAATATACCCCTTTCTCATGGCAAGTCGTTTAAAATCTGCCGGAGATATTCCTGTTTTAGCCTGAATATTATTCAGATAAGCTTGATATGACATGGCAAATAATTTGTATTAAACCCTATTAAATTACAACAAATTTGGTTTCAAAAAACAGATGAACATCCTTAAAATATGAGGAAAAAACCCCTTAATAATTGTGCAAAATTATCGGCTTGAAAACCTCAAAAATCACGCAATAAGCCCACGATTTTTTTAAGTATATTTAAAGTACGCTGAAAACGGTTGTTTATGACAGACTTTATAATCCCGGTAAGTGATTCACTAAAAGAATACGCTCGCGGCATTACCGGCGGCCTACTTTTTAGTCTCCCTATGCTCTATACTATGGAATTGTGGTGGGCAGGATTTATCGCAAGCCCGTTAAGACTTTTAATCTATTTCTTTGTAGGCATTTTACTTTTACTTGCATACAATCACTATGTAGGCATAAGAAGTTCACATACACTACTTGAAGGTATTGCAGAAACCATTGAAGAAATGGGAATGGGCTTATTGCTAACCGCTACGGTCTTATGGCTTTCTGGCCGCATAACAACAGATATGTCTTTTAGCGAAATAAGCGGTAAAATTATAGTTGAGGCAGTCACAGTTGCTATTGGGATTTCTGTAGGTAAAACTCAACTAGGCACAAGTGATGACGATGATGACCAGGAGGTAGAAGAACGAGAGCCACATATAGAAAGAGAATTGGGTATCGCTCTTTGCGGCGCAATTCTTATAGCTTCTAATGTTGCCCCCACAGAAGAGATAGCTGTTATCGCATTAGAAATTGAAAATTATAAACTTCTTCTTATCGCGTTTGTTTCTATAATCATAGGTGGTATCATTTTATACTACAGCAACTTTAAAGGCTCAAAGCAATGGGTGAGAAAACCAAATTCTCAAACTGATGTATTAGCCGGCACCGTAATTATGTATGCCATCACTCTTACCTCATCTGCGTTTATGCTATGGTTCTTTGGCAGATTTAACGGGCTGTCTTTACATGGTATTATTGCAGAATCTATTGTACTGGGATTTCCTGCAGCTTTAGGAGCTTCCGCCGGAAGGCTACTTATTCAATCTTAAAACAAAAATGGCAAAAGAAAAAAAGAACTGGTTAGAATGGGTAGTCCTCTTTATCTCGGGCATACTCGTGGTTTTCACTTTAGGATATATAGTTTATGAAATAATCTTTGAAGAACAAACTTCACCAGATATTGTGGTCACATACGGAAAAATAGAGCAGAAAACCGGCTACATTGCCCTCCCCATAACTGCCACAAATAAAGGTGCAGAAACCGCAGAAGATCTTCACATAGAAGTAACCACCGGCAACGGTGACAACAAAGAGCAAAGCAATTTATTATTTAACTATTTGCCCGGTAAATCTTCTGTAAAAGGCTGGGTTACCTTTAAAAATAATCCTGATCCTGCCCAATTTGAGGTACATGTACTGGGTTATAGCATACCTTAAAAATCTGGCTATTTTGAAGAAAAATCGGTTTAATTCAACAAAAATCGACTTTCCATAACATTTAGCCACTCATATTAATTATCACATATTTTGTATATATTTAAAACAACTTACTATCAATCTTACACTTACATGACACGTTGTTTACTTTCTCTACTCCTTTGCAGCATTTTACTAATCTCCTGTAAAGAAGAAAAATCAACTAAAAAGGATGAAAAATCAAGCGAAATAGCCCAAAAATCAGAGACCCGTAAATGGGAAACTCTCTTTAACGGAACCGATCTAAATGGCTGGACCATGAAAATTGCGGGTTATGAGTTAGGTGAAAATTTTGGAAATACATTTAGAGTTTCAGACAGTATTCTTAGTATTCGCTATGGGGCTTATGGCAATAATTTTAATGAGCGTTTTGGCGCACTTTATTACAAAGAAGAGTTTACTAATTATAGATTAAAAGTTGAATACAGATTTGTAGGTGAGACTGCTCCCGGTGGCCCGGAATGGGGCTATAGAGATAGCGGTGTGCAATATCAAAGTCAGCCACCGGCTACCATACAACTCGACCAGCAATTTCCCATTTGTTTAGAATATAACTTACTAGGAGGTAACGGTACAGATGAGCGACCTGTAGGCGACATTTGTGCAAACGGAATTCTTTTTCAAATTGACGGGCAGCAAAACACCACCTATTGCACCCCGCCCACTGTAGAAAGAACATTTCACGGTGATCAATGGGTTACGCTTGAAATTGATGTAAAAGACGGCGTTATTTCTCATTTTATAAATGGTGAAAAAATTCTCACCTATACCAATCCCGTTTATGATCCCTCTAATGAGATCGCTAAAACACTGATCAAAAACGGTGATCCGGCTGTAAAAAGCGGCTACATCTCATTACAATCTAACAGTCATCCTATTGATTTTAGAAAGATCGAGATCATGAGATATTAAAAAATTAACCAACTTAACTATACCACCACATGGAATCAAGACGCAATTTTCTAGAAAAGTTAACGGCTTCTGCCGTTGGTTTACCGCTTTTGTATAACTCGACCACGCTTTTTGCTGCAAACAATTTAAATAATCAGGGTCCCACGTTAAGAGTTGCTATTATGGGACTAGGAAGCTATGGCACCAGAGTGGCCGAAGCTATGCAGGATTGTACAAGAGCTAAACTTGTAGGAGTTATTAGCGGGACGCCATCTAAAATTAAAACATGGCAAACGAAATACGGCATTCCGGAAAAAAACTGCTACAACTATGAGAATTTTGATGCTATAAAAGACAACCCAGACATAGATGCTGTATATATTATAACGCCAAATGCTCTACATAAAGATGAAGCTATACGCGTAGCTAAAGCAGGAAAACATGTAATCTGCGAAAAGCCAATGGCCATAAATGCTGAAGAAGGTCAACAAATGGTAGATGCCTGCAAAGCCGCAAACGTAAAATTACTGGTAGGCTATCGTCTGCATTTTGAGCCGCGTACTCTTGAAGTAATTAAAATGAGAAAATCTGGGGAATTTGGCAAGATCATGTTCTTCCAGGGGCAAACCGGTTTTAAGATAGGTAATCCTACGCAATGGCGTCTTGATAAAGAACTTGCCGGCGGCGGTTCTATGATGGATATCGGCATATATTCTATTAATGGCGCAAGATATATGGTAGGTGAAGAACCTATTTGGGTAACTGCCCAAGAGACTAAAACAGATCCTGAAAAATTTAAAGAAGGCGTAGATGAAACGATTCAGTTTCAATTGGGTTTCCCAAGTGACGCTGTCGCATCTTGCCTCTCTACCTATGCTTTTGGCAATCTGGACCGCTTTTATCTTGACGGTTTAGAAGGTTTCGCAGAAATGCAACCTTCAACAGGTTACGGCCCTATACAGGGACGCACGCACAATGGTCCTTTAACAGCGCCCGTTGTTACTCACCAAACTGTACAAATGGATGAAATGGCAGCGATTATTCTAGACGGCAAAGAACCTATGGTTCCTGTTGATGGTGAAGAAGGTGTGCGTGATCTAAAAATCATAGACGCTATTTACAAAGCGACTCAAAATGGCTCAAAAATAGACTTAGAAGGGTAAAAAATAGGTGTATGAAAAAAGGAACAGGCTTAAAATATATCTGCTATTATACGCTTTCATATAGATTATTTACAGAAAGGAGTATTTCATAATATTTTATACCTAGGTAACATAAGTTACAATCAAATAGAGGCCTTTATAGTATTATTGCTATTGTTGTGAATATAAAAACATACATAGCGGCTCTATTAGTTCTCATCTTCATGGGAAAATTGCTTGCTGTGGATGCCAATGGCTTAAATATTCTATTCAGCCAGAACGATATCTCATTTATCAATCCGCATTGTCAAAAGAGAAATTCGCCAAAAGAGACCAAAAAATCACCAGTTTTTTCACAAACTGACGCTTCACTATCTCACGCTATCTTATTAAGTGGCTCCTGTAATTCACAATTTAATTTTGATTTTTCTACTTGGGAAACCAACTTTTGTGAACCAATAGCCATTTTTAACCAACACTTCTCTTCAAGATTGCTTTATCTCTATTTAGATAATGCTTCTCCTCCTCCTCGACTTACCTGAACTATATACCGAGAAAATAAATTTAGTGCTTACGGCATTAGTGTGTTAAAAAGATTTATAAATCTAGCAAACTAATATTAAGCACTATGCCCTTATTTATTAACTATAAAATCATTTATAATGACGCGCAAAATATTAATCAGCCGTCGTTCTATACAGCTATTACGCATATTGGTAAGTGGTATTTTCATCGTAGCAGGAACAAACCATCTATTGCATACAGACAAGACCGTAATGAAAATGGAACAGGCTAATTTTAAGGGCATAGCCTATTTTTTTGGCGAACCTAAATGGCTAATTATACTATCTGGCATCGTGATGCTTGTAGCGGGCTTTACATTCATGGTAGGTTACAAAACCAAATGGGCTGCAATAATATTATTAACAGTACTAATACCCATTACACTAACGGTACAAGTAGGACAAATAACAACTCTTGGCCCCCTTTTTAAGAACATTGTAATTCTAGGTGGACTTCTTTTTTTTATACTGAATGATACCGATAAACTTTTAAAATAAATCAAAATGAAAACTTACATATTTAGTTCAATACTTTTTACACTAACACTTTTAAGTACAACACATTTAAAAGCCCAGCAAATGCCTGACAGTGTTAAACAAAACTATGTCGTACTTACTAAAAAAATACCACAACTACAACCTATAATACTTACTGCTGAAGCTTTAAAAGCTGAGGATGGTGATGCATATGGCGATTTTGAAATAATAATCTGCGGAAAGGAAATAGGTGACATTACAGATGTTGAGAAAATAGAAGGCTTTATTAAAAAAGCCGAAAGAGCGGGAGTACATATTATAGCCTGTGGCTTTTCACTTAATAAATTCAATATAGACAAAGCAAAAGTCCCAAAGGAAATCAAGATTGTTGAAAATGGTATACTTTATAATTTTCAACTTCAGAAAAAGGGATATAAAAGCCTAAGCCTCTAATTTATATGAAGGCTGCTATCTCACCATTATTTAATTATACTAAATCTAGAAAATGGAAAAGCAAAAGAAAAGAAACCTGTTTCAATATGGAATTTTTGCTGTACTAGCAATCACTCTATATATCACAGGTCTTCATACAGAGGTTATCGGGTTTGCACAGCGAGGTTTGCTTGCCACAGGCTTGATGAATCCCAATGTTGAGGAGATAACACAAATGCGAAACAATAAAAATGAGACGACAACTTTGCAAGATTTTAAGCAGGCCGATTTTAATCTTAAATTAATTGATGAGAATGGTACATTAAAGTCTTTTGCAGATTTTAAAGGCAAAGTAATCTTTATGAACTTGTGGGCGACGTGGTGCCCACCTTGTGTAGCAGAAATGCCGAACATTGCTAAGTTACATAAAGAAATGGGCGATGAAGTGGCTTTTGTTATGCTATCCTTTGACCAGGATTTTGACAATGCCAAAGATTTTAAGAAACGAAAGGGATATGACTTGCCTATTTACGCACCTGCGAGCAATCTTCCTAAAATGTTTCAGTCATCTGCCCTCCCTACAACCTATATTATTGACACCGGTGGAAACTTGGTGTTAATCCACAGAGGAATGGCTGATTATAGCGACCAGGAATTCAAAAACTTCCTGAATAGTCTAAAATAAGCTCAAATAAAAAAAGGCTTTACATTTCTGTGAAGCCTTTTACTTAGTAGCGGGAACTGGACTCGAACCAGTGACCTTCGGGT